>CEUZ01058006.1_pt1 | contig 12164 bp, 15 predicted proteins | sample 361511 | NCBI WGS metagenome assembly CEUZ01 (sample SAMEA2622822, study PRJEB7988) | marine metagenome | biome: marine biome (ENVO:00000447); feature: surface water layer (ENVO:00002042); material: "saline water (ENVO:00002010), including plankton (ENVO:xxxxxxxx)" | depth 5 m
CTGATTTAGAAATTTATAACAAACTCACTAAAAATTAATTAAATCTTGAGCTCTTTCCTTGTCGAGATATTTAGCATTTTTAACACTTTTATTTTCAAATTCTATTAATAGAGGATTTCCAGTTGGAATCTCAAGCTTTGAAATATCTTTTTCACTTATTTTAAATAAATATTTACATAAAGCTCTAATTGAATTCCCGTGTGCGGCTATAATTATATTTTTTTCTATTTTATCAGATATCTTTTCATCGTAATATTTTGTTACTCTCTCAAAGGTATCTTTAAGTGATTCTGTATCTGGAATTTTATCTCTCGGTACATTTTTATAAATTTCAATATTTAGTGGATGATATGGACTATTTTGATTTAAAGGTTCTGGTGCAATATCCCAAGATCTTCTAAATTCTTGAATTTTTTTTTCTCCGAGTTTTTTTTTCATCTCATCTTTATTTAAACCTGTAAGGGATCCGTAATGTCTTTCGTTTAATTGCCAGGATTTAATAATATTATTATTTTTAATTCTAAGAGTATTCAAAACTAAATTTAATGTTTCTATAGCTCTTTTTTGATAGGAACAGAAAAAGAAATCTATATTTAATCTAAGTTCTTTTATCAATTCTCCTGCTTTGCAGGCTTCTAATTTACCATTTGGTGCTAAGTCAACATCTACCCAACCTGTAAATCTTTTTTCAAGATTCCATTGGCTTTGTCCGTGTCTTATTAAAATTAAATGACTCATTTTATTTTTAAACTATAATTTAAAAATGAAATTAATAAAAATACTTTTTTTTCTTATAAATTTAATATTAATTATTTTTTATATTTATCCAGGAAGTATTTTTGGATGCATATTTTATAAAGATTGTTTTATACAACCTCAGCTAACTAAGGATTATTTTATATCTTCTAATCACTTTTATACTTTTTTATTTATATCTTTGTATGGATTTGCTATTTTTTATAAATATTATAAAAATTTTATAATATTATACTTATTATCTTTATCTGTTATTCTTGAAATCTCTCACTTGATTATTCCTAATAGGTCATTTCAATTTTCAGATATTTTTGGTAATATAATCGGAGTTATTTTTTCATTTGTAATTATAAAATTTATTTATACTTGGAGACAAAAATGAGCTCATTTGAAGATAGAAAAAAAAGTTTTGAAAAAAAATTTGCACATGATCAAGAATTACAATTTAAGGTAAGTGCTAGAAGAAATAAATATTTAGGACAATGGGTTTCTAATATTCTTGGTTTTGATGAAAATAAAGAAAAAGAATATATTCAGGAAGTAATCAAAGCAGATTTTGCGGAAGCAGGTGATCAAGATGTTCAAAGAAAAATTAAAGAGGATTTGAAAGAACATAGTATCTCAGAAGAACAAATAAGAAATAAAATGGACGAGCTAAATGAAAAAGCTAAGTCTGATTTTAGTTAGTCTAATAATAATAGTTTTATTGAATTTCCATTTTAATAAAAATGATAAAAATTTTACCACAAAAGGCAATGCCAAAGTTATTGATGGTGACACAATAAAAATAAATGGAGATAAAATTCGTTTTGGTGGAATAGATGCTCCCGAAACAAATTATCTTGGAAAACAACAAATGTGTTATCATGATCAAAATGAAATTGTTTGTGGGAAATTATCAACCAAAAAACTTATAGAAAAAATAGACAATAATATTGTTTCTTGTAAGCAAGAAAAAAATAATGATAGCTATGGTAGAATTATTGCTGAGTGTTTTGTAAACAAAGAAAGTTTATCAAAATTTATGGTAAGGAGCGGATATGCTTTTGATTATCCTAAGTACTCAAAAAAAAAATATGCCGAGGATGAAGAGTATGCAAGAAATAATAATTTAGGAATTTGGAATATGAAATTTGAATATCCTTGGGATTGGAGAAAGAAAATAAGAGAAGGAAAAAATGAATAAATTATTAGTTTATTTTTTACTTTTTTTACTATCAGCCTGTTCATCTATTCCAAAAAATACTGCTGACGGCTGCTCAATATTTTCTGAAAGGTATTTTTGGTACAAACATGTAAAAAAAACAGAGAAAAAATGGGGAACACCAATTCATTTACAGTTAGCTTTTATAAAGATGGAATCAGACTTTGATTGGCTTGCAAAACCTGAAAGATTAAAATTATTTAAAATCATTCCATACAAAAGACCCTCAAGTTCTTTTGGTTATTCACAAGCCGTTAAAGGTACATGGGAACAATACAAAAGAGAAAATAATAGACCATTGGCTACAAGAGCAAGATTTAAGGATAGTGTAGATTTTATTGGATGGTACACTAGCAAAAGTTCAAAGATACTTAAAATATCTAAAAATGATGTTTTCAAACAATATGTTGCTTACCATGAAGGCTGGGGTAATTATAAAAATTATAAAGATAATAATAAAATAATATTAATTGCAAAAAAAGTTGAAAAACAATCTTCAAAATATAAAAAACAATTATTAGAATGTCAGTATAAATTAAATAGGAAAAAATATATTATTTTTTAACGAAGTTCTTTTTTCAATTCTATATCAACAGCATCTATTCTTTTTGTATTTTTTGCTAAAGATAAATACATTGTTGGTGTAACATAAAGTGTAAAAAATGTTGAAATTATCATTCCACCTAAAATTGTAGATCCTACTGCTAACCTTGAGCCTTCACCAGCCCCTGGGCCTATATTACCAATTACCAAAGGCATCATAGCAATCATAGTACTTAATGATGTCATTATAATTGGTCTAAATCTTATACTGCAGGCCTCTTTAACAGCTGCTTCTATATTTTTACCTTTCGTTCTAATTTGATTTGCATAATCAACAATTAAAATACTATTTTTTGTTGATATACCTATTAAAATAATAAGTGCTATTTGTGAAAATATATTTACTGAACTATTCAAAAACAAAATAAATATTAAACCACCAAAAATTGCCAATGGGACAGTCAAAATAATAATAAATGGGTGTACAAATGAATTAAATGTAGCAGCCATAACCAAATATGCAGTCAATAACGCCAACGCAAAAATAATAAATAATTCATTGCTTGTTTCTTTTACCTCCTCAGATTTACCTTTCCATGTAATTTGATTTTGTGGAGCAACTTCTTCCATAGTTTTTTCTAAATATTTTATTGCATCTGATAAAGAATAATTTTCTGATATATTTGCTGAAATAGTAACAGCTGGTTGTCTATTATATCTAGCTAGTTCTTTGGCAGCTCCTACTTCTTTAAAATCGACTAGATTTACTAGTGAAATTAATTTTCCAGTTGTATCTGACCTGACAAATATTTTTGATATTCCTTCTTTATTCCTTCTATCTGCTAAGTATTGTTGTAAAATAATTGGATATTCTTTTCCCAGCTTATTAAATGTAGTTACTTTTTTACCTCCATACAATGTTTCTAAAGTTCTCCCAATTTTTTCAGTTGAGACACCAAGATCTTTAGCTTTATTCTTATTTATAATTAATTTTACTTCAGGTTTATTTCTGGAATAATCAGACTCAATTCTAGAAAGATTAGTATTTTTTCTAAGACTTCTAATTACTTGACTTTGAATTTGCTCTAATTCTTCATATGTACTTCCAAAAATAACCATCTGAACTGGCTTATTATAACTAGATACTCTTATTGATTGGGGTGATATTGGAAAAGCAACTGCTTGTGGAACAGTAACAATTTTTCCAATAGCTTCTCTCATAACTGTTTGAGAATTTTTCTTCCTGTTGTCCCAATTATCTAATAGGGCAATTATTATAAAACTATTAAACGAATTAGCCGATGTACCAAATCCTGGCACTCTCATAATAAATCTCGAATATGGACTATTTTCTTCTTGTAGTAATGGAATTAATCTTTGTTCTATTACTTGGGCTTTTTCTTGAGTATATTCAAATGAACTTCCTTCATCTGTAAAACCAATTACTAAATATGCTCCTCTATCTTCCATTGGTAATAATTCTTTATTTGAAAAATTAAAAAGTAATACTGATGCAATAATAATTAAAACAATAAAAAGGGATATCGATTTTATTTTTTTAATTAAAATTGATAAAGTTTCTTCATAAAATTTTGAAAAACCTAAAAAGAATTTTTCAAATTTGCTAATAACAAAATTTTTATTACTTTTTTTTATTAAAAACTTGCTAGCTAACATTGGAGATAAAGTTAAAGCTACAAAAGATGAGACAACAATAGAAAAGGATAAAGCAATTGCGGTCTCTTTAAAAAGGGTACCAGAAATTCCTTCTATAAATATTAAGGGTAAAAAAACTGCAATTAAAATTAATGTTGTTGCGATTATTGCAAAAGTTATCTGCTTAGATCCTTTGTATGCAGCAACTAAAGGAGTTTCCCCATTTTCAATTCTTCTATAAATTGCATCTGTCATTATAACCGAGTCATCTGTGATTATTCCAATTGCTAAAATAAAACTTAAAAGTACGAATATATTTATGGATAACCCAAATAAGTAAATACCAAGGAATGAAGCAATTAAACTTACTGGTAAAGCAATTGCGGGAACAATTACAGCTTTAAGATTTCCTAGAAACAAATAAATAATTATAACAACTAATATAAAAGCAATTACTAAAGTTTTATAAACCTCATTAATTGCAGCTCCCACATAAGTTGCTCTATTGAAGGCAATTTCAAGTTTTAATCCTTCGGGTAAAGTTTTGTTAACTTCAATAATTTTTTTCTTGATTTCTTTAGACAGCTCAACAGTAGAAGCGCCACTTTTAGCATAAATTCCAATACCTACAGTCTTTAAATTTAATTGATCTTTTCTTTGAGCTTTAAATAACGTTTTCTCTGAAACTGGGCCAAATTCAATTTTTGCAACATCTGATAATGTTACAATTTGTTTTTTATTTTTCTTAATTGGTAATTGTTTGATTGTATCTATTGAATTATAAGACTTATCTAAGTTGAGTGTCAAATCTATATTATCAGCCTCAAGAGTACCAGCAGGTAATCTTATATTTTCCCCTCTTAATGCTTGCTCAACTTCTTGTACAGTTAAATTATTTGCAGCAAGTTTAATAGGATCTATCCAAACTCTAATACTTAATTCTCTAAGTCCGCCAACTAAAATTCTTCCAACATTTTTTACACTAGAAAAAGTATCAATTAAATATCGCTCAGCATAGTCTCCAAGCTCAAGATCGCTCCAAGTAGGAGATGATAACGCTAACCACATAGTAGTTGTAAAACCAGCAGCTCTCTTTAATATTTGAGGTGGATCAGCTTCTGAAGGCAAATTGTCAACAACTCTTGCAACTCTCTCTCTTACATCGTTTGCAGCGTTATCTAATTCAATACTTGTGTCAAATTCTATATTAATTGTACTTCTTCCATTTTCAGATTTTGAATCTATATTTTTTATACCCTCAGCACCTCCAATAACATCTTCTAAAACTTGGGTAACTTCTTGATTTACTATTGGAGCTGCGGCAGAACTATAATCAACTTGAACCTGAACTACAGGAGGTTGAATTCCTGATGGAAGTTCTCTTACAGGTAGTTTCCAAAAAACAAAAAGACCAAAAACTATTAATATCAATGACATTACCCATGATACTACTGGTCTACGTATACTTAGTTCAGTTATAAACATTTAATTTTTAATAGGCTTAATTTTTCCTCTAGGAAAAACTTTTTTGAGACCTTCAGCAACTATTGTATCACCAAGATTAAGTCCTGATAAAATCTCTACATTACCCTGTTCTCTTAATCCAATTTCAATTTCTCTCTTATTTACAATATTATCTTTTGAAACTGTATAAACAAATACTTTTTCACCTTCCATCATAACACTTGTATCTGGAACTCTAAGTGAATTTCTCAAATTAAAATTAATCGTAATTTCTAACAACGAACCAGGAATGAGCTCGTAATTACTATTTTCAATTCTAACTCTTGTTAAAAGTGTTCGAGTTTCTGCATTTATTCTACTCGAAATCATATCAACTATACCAGAAAATTTTTTATTTTTATATCCAGAAAATTTTACATCAACTGGCAATCCTTTTTTTATTGATGATGCATAATTTTCTGGAATTTTTAAATCACAGTAAATAATTGAGCTATCATCCAAGGTTATGATAATTGAATTATCACTACCAAGAACGTCATCAGTTAAACCTCGATATCCTAAAACACCACTAAACGGGGCAATAATTGATTTATCCTTTAATTTAACAATCAAATCTCCCTTATTTACGTATTCTTCTAATTTTAGTTCACTATTAAGTTCATTTTTTTTTATTCTAAATGTCTCTGTTTTTTTTGAGACAGCAGTTCCAAAGCTTGATATTTTTTCAGAAAAATTTTCTTGAATTACCTCAGTGACAATTATGCCTGGAGGAGGTCTTTTGCTAAATTTTTTTTTAAAATGATTACCAATCATAGTTCTTGCAATGATTACAGAGGCAATTACTAGAAAAAAGATAATTACAACAGATACTATCTTAGTTGATCTTTTCATAAATTAAATCCTTCCATATTCTGCCCATGATCCATCATAAATAATAGGCATATATTTATTATTTATTAAAGAATATGCAAGCGCCAAAACTGATGCTGTAACACCAGAACCACAAGAAAATACAACATTTGAAGACAGATTATCTCCTAGCGTTTTTTTAAATATTTCTTCAATTTTTTTTTTATCCTTAAATGAGTGATCGGTATTTATTAACTTATTAAATGGAATACAAAATGAATGAGGTATTGATCCACTTTTTAATCCTTTTCTTGGTTCACTCACTTTACCCTCAAATCTATCTCTGCTCCTGGCGTCTATAACAAAAAAATTTTTATCTATAATATTTCTATCAATTTGAATTTTATTTTTTACTAATTCTTTATTTTCTTTTGCGATATAACTAGAAAAGTTGTTATAAGATATTTTATCTGTTGTAACTTTTCCTTCTTTAACCCACTTTTTTAATCCACCATCTAAAATATTTACAAGTTTTGGATCATGACCAAAGTAGATAAAATTATACCAACATCTACAAGCACTTAATACATCTGAATTATCATAAATGACTATATTATCATCATTGTTTATTCCCATTTTTGAAACTATTTTTTCCCAATCTATTTTATTTGTAAGCATATGAGGTAGGTCAGTTTTTTGATCTGAATTTTTGTCTAAATCAAAAAAAATTGCATTTTCAATATGATCTTCTAAATATTCTTCATATCCATTTCTATTTTTGTTTGGCAGGTGCCAAGAGCAATCAATAATTTTTATTTTATTAAGATTTTTTTCTGTCCAATGAGTTGAAACTAATGGCATAGTTAAAATCTTTTTTCTAGATATTTTTGATGATAATTTTCTGCAGTACAATAATTTTTAACTGGTGATATTTTTGTTACAATTTTTCCAGAAAATTTTATATTTTTTTCATTCAAAACATTTTCAGCAATATTCTTTTGTTTTTCGTTAATATAAAAAATCTCACTTCTATATTGAGTTCCAAAATCTGGACCTTGAGCGTTTAAGGTCGTTGGATCATGAATATCAAAAAAAAATTTCAATATATTTTCATATGTTATGATTTTTGGATCAAATTCAATTTTAACAACCTCTGCATGATTTGATTTACCTGTACAAACTTCCTCATATGAGGTTTTTTCATTATCTCCACCACAATAACCAACCTCTGTTTTTAGAACTCCTTCGAGTTTGCTAAATTTAATTTCTGGTCCCCAGAAGCATCCACAAGCTATTATTGCAATTTCCATTGATTATTGTTTTATATAATCTAAAGTTATTATTATGCTCTCCAAAAATCAATTAGGCTTTTTGTACATGTTCATATCCGTTTGTGCATTTTCGTTGATGGATATAATAGTAAAATGGTCAGAAGCATATCCACTGGGCCAAGTTTTATTTTTTAGGGGTTTTTTTGGAGTTATTTTGTATTTCATAATTATGCCTAAAGAAAATTTAAAAAATTTTTATTATACTAAAAGACCAGGATTACATTTTTTAAGATGTTTATCAGGTTTAATAGCTTTAATAGCTATATTTATTGCTTTAAGAAATCTTCCATTAGCTACCGTGGTAAGTATTTCTTTTGCAGCACCAATATTCACAACAATTTTTTCTATTTTTTTATTAAGTGAGAAAGTTGGTATGTTTAGATGGTTAGCTGTAATTATTGGTTTTGTAGGAATATTAATAATAACTGAGCCAGGATTTTCCTCTTTTAATATTTATTTTATTTATCCAATAATTTTTTGTCTAGGATTATCTTATGTTGCTATAGCTATCAGACAACTTTCAACCACAGAGCCTGTTTGGTTAATATCTTTAAATTTTTCGATTACAATCACATTAGCTAGCTTATTTACATTGCCTTATGGCTGGGTTATGCCAGATTTTAGTGACCTAATTTTATTAATTTTAATTGGGGTATTTGGAGGTTTTGCAAACTTATGGCTAGGTCAATCTTATAAATTAGCGGAAGTATCTTTAGTATCTCCTTTAAAATATTTAGCTTTAGTCTTTGCAATTGTTTTTGGATATTTTATTTGGGATGAAATTCCATCATTGAAAACGTTGTTTGGTGCTGCTTTAGTAGTTATTTCTTCTATAATAATTTTTAGAAGAGAAATTTATCTTAAAAAACAATTTTCTGTAACTCGAAATGAGTAAACCACCTATCTATTGGAATTCAGCAATAAAATACTTATCAAGAAAAGATAAGGTAATGAAAAAATTAATCGATAAATATAATGATAAAACTCTTGTATCTAGAAAAGATATTTTTTATTCATTATGTAAAAGTATAATTGGACAACAAATTAGTGTTGCTGCAGCTAATTCAGTGTTTAAAAAATTTAGAAAATTATGCAATGGAAATATTAATCCTAAGGTAGTAAAAAAAATCAGTTTCCAAGAATTAAAAAATTGTGGTTTAAGTAGGCAAAAAACAAAAGGAATAAAAGAATTATCAATTAAATTTGTAAATAAATCATTTAATCCAAAACTATTAAAAAATATGGACGATGAAGAAGCTATAATATATTTATCAAATTTAAGACAAATTGGAAGGTGGTCAGCTGAAATGATATTGTTGTTTACATTAAACCGACAAAATATTTGGCCTATCCAAGATATAGGTTTACTTAGAGCAATTTCCAATAATTATAAAAAAAAATATTTACCCCCAAAAAAATTTGTCAGTTTTTTAAAGATAAAATTTAGCCCTTATTGCTCAGTAGCAACTTGGTACTTGTGGAGATCAATTGATGATGAGCCTATACAATACTAATCACCTTCGACCAACTGATGATGTCTAATTACATGACCCTCTAGAATTTTATGAGCCTCTTTATACTCTTTTGAGTCATAACAACTCAAAGCAGTATTATAATCAGGGAATTCAACAACAACTATCCTCGGTGAATGTATTCCATCGTTAGTTCTATTTTTTCCACCTCTTACTAAGAATTTTCCTGAAAAACTTTCAACCACAGGCTTTGCTTTGGAAGCATACTCCTTTAGTTTTTCATTATTATCAATCTTTTCATAAATACATACCCAATAACCTTTCATAAATTCTCCTTTTTAAATTTTTAAGTTTATGATACCAAATTTCATGGCTGAAAAGTTAATTATAAAATTTGAGGAATATCTTGATACTGTTGAAAAATTAGCTTTAGTAATTAATCAAAAATATAAACCGACTGTTTTGGTTGGAATAATGAGAGGAGCAGCTCCTATAATCGATATTTTATCAAGGATTTTAAAGTTACCAACTGCATATATAGTAATTCAAAGTTATTCTGGGGGCGGAATTGAAAATAAACAGGGCGAACTAATATTTGCAAGAGACATAAGTTCAATAGCAAAAAATACTGACTATGAGAGAGTTTTGTTAGTTGACGATCTTTCAGATACAGGACTGACTTTGAACAAAAGCATAGAATGGTTGAAACAATATAAACCGGTCAAGAATTATATAAAAGAAATCAAAACTGCATGTTTATGGAAGAAAAAATCTTCATCTTTCACACCAGATTTTTGTCCTGTAATGCTCAACAATGACCCATGGATTATTCAGCCAACAGAGCACTATGAAGAAATAAATATAGAAGAGATAATTTCAAAACAAAAAAAAGGGAGCTAATAAATTATTAACCCCCTTTTTAATTAATTTTCTAAGCTACAGCAAAACTAATAACACTCAGAATTGCTACAACCCATATTGCTGGACTTGTATCTGCAAATTTTCCAGTAAAAATTTTAATAGCAGCGTATGAAACAAATGCTAATGCTATTCCATTAGATATTGAATATGTAAATGGCATAGCAATCATTGCAATTACTGCTGGTCCTGCTTCAGCAATATCATCCCACTCTATATCAGATATATTTCTAACAAATAAAGTAGCGATATATATTAATGCTGCAGCATCAACCTCTTTAGGAAGAGATGTTGCTAATGGACTTAGAAATAAACAGCACAAAAATAATAAACCTATTACCAATGATGTCATCCCAGTTCTTCCACCTGCTTTTACTCCTGCAGCACTCTCAACATATGTTGTGACTGTAGATGTTCCAAGCATTGAACCTGCAACTGTCGAAACACTATCTGACAACATTGCCTTTTCAATGTCTTGAATTTTACCATCTTTACCAACTTTGCCTGCAACGTTTGCAACACTAGTTAATGTTCCAGCTGTATCAAAAAAGTCTATAAAGAATAAAGTAAAAACCACAGTAACCATTGATGCACTTAATGCTGCACCCAAATCAAATGCTAACAAATGTGTCATTGGTGGTGGTGATGAAACAATACCGTTAAATTTACCATATCCAGTTAACCAAGCGATAATACTAAATACTAAAATTCCAATAATAATATTTCCTTTAATATTCATTTTTTCCATTACTATCATTGAAACAAAAGCAGCCGCACCTAACAATAACAAAGGATTAGAAACGTCTCCAAGCTGTACAAGTGTCACTGGATTATCAGCAGTAAGACCCATAAGTTCAAATCCTATAATTGCTAAGAAAAGTCCGATACCAGCTCCTATTCCTAATTTTAAACTTTTTGGTATTGAGTTAATTAACCATGCTCTTACTGGAGTTAGAGAAATTATTAAGAAAACTACACCCGCAACAAAGACAGCACCGAGTGCTTCTGCAGGAGTATATTCCATTCCCAAACAAACCCCATAAGCGATGAAAGCATTAATTCCCATCCCTGGAGCAAGTCCAACAGGCCACGTTTTAGCGTAAAATGCAGCAATAAAACATGCTAGAGCCGTAGCTATAGCTGTTGCTGTAAAAACACCGCCAAAATCAAAACCACCGTCGGCAAGTATGACAGGGTTTAAAAACATAATATAGGCCATTGTCAAAAAAGTTGAAACCCCCGCAATGACTTCTGTTTTAAAATCTGTCTTATGTTTTTTATAATTAAAGTAGTTATCTAACATTAGACCTCCATTTTTATGCACACTAGATGATTCGATAAAAAAAATCTTAATGAAGTTTGTAAAATAGAACTATTTTGTTACTAAACTATTAATTTTTACAACCATAAGGTTAATTTTTTTGACACAATTCATTGTTATGATCTAATAATGAAAATTAAAAACTTAATTATTTTTATAGCTATTATAGTTTTTGTCAGTGGATGCCAAACTATAAAAAAAAAATCTGACGAGGTTGCTGCAAAAGAAAATGAAAGATTTGGATTATTTGTTGGTCAACAGATTAATGAATTAAAAATGGAATTGGGCGCACCTAATGAAGATTTTATAAATGAACTTGGTAATGAAATATTAGTTTATAAAACAAAAAAATATGGAATACCCTGCGAAAGAAAATTTGAGGTTAATTCTAATGGAATAATTGTGGGTTTTACTTCAAGCGGATGTATTTAAGTAAAACTTGTGGGGAAAATCCCCACAAGCAAGGGTTCGTATTATTTAATACTTATGAGTCTTTTTTTCTTATGATCTGGCAAAATTCTCTCACAAGCTATAGTTAAAAGACCATCTTTTAACTCAGCTCCATTTACTTTCACATCATCTGCAATTGTAAATGATCGAGCGAATTGTCTTTGTGAAATACCTCTATGTATTACTTCACCATCTTCATT
>CEUZ01002868.1_pt1 | contig 12161 bp, 10 predicted proteins | sample 361511 | NCBI WGS metagenome assembly CEUZ01 (sample SAMEA2622822, study PRJEB7988) | marine metagenome | biome: marine biome (ENVO:00000447); feature: surface water layer (ENVO:00002042); material: "saline water (ENVO:00002010), including plankton (ENVO:xxxxxxxx)" | depth 5 m
GCTGTAGCACCGGTTGTTCTAGTGGCTGTAGCACCAGTTGTTCTAGTTCCAGGTACGTCCACAACAGTAGTTACAGTCTCTGACTTCACGTACTCCTCTATCACCGGCTCAGGCGGAGGCGGAGGTGGAGGCGGAGGTGGAGGCGGAGGTGGAGGTGGAGGTGGAGGTGTCACAACAGGAGCATCATCGCTTCCTCCTGTAGAGGAGTCAGCAATAGCTAAAGCTGCTGCTGCGATTGCTGCTATTGCTGCAACCGTCCCTAAACTTACACCACCAGCTGCCGATCCTGCTGCTCCAGACCCAGCTGCACTACCAGTTGACTCTGCCGGTTTTTTGTCTTTCTTTGTTTCATCTTTTATATCCACCTCATCTGAATATACCAATTGAGGTAGAAGAACTAGCATCACTGACGCTATTATAGAAATAATTTTATTTTTCATGTTTTGTCTCTTTTTGCCACTAAAAAATCCCAAAAAATATTTAAAGGGTTCGCCACTTTACTTAATCTTTGTTACATAAGCAACCCTTATGTATTAAGTCGTGGTACCCTATTCAACTTCTATGCTACACATCTTTATTTATAAAACAAGAAAAAATTAGGTTACATTTAAAGACTATAATATGGTGTTAATAAACTTTTCTCATAGATTTAAAAAAGTAGTAAAAATACTGCTGTAAATAGGTGTTCAATCTTTGATCAAAGGTTTTTATAGAAATAAAGTTAGAATGGGACCAATAGAAAGCATGTTTTCTTCTCTTTTATTAAAAATAATTACCCTTGGAACTTATTTTATTAGATTATTTCCACCAGAAATTTCACACTCTTTAGCCCTGAATAGCCTTAAGGTATCTACTAATTTAGGAGTCAGCTTAAAATTAAAAGATAGCAAAAATCTACCTGAAGCTAAAAAGCTACTTGGTATGAATTTCAAAAATCAATTGGGCATTTCTGCAGGACTAGATAAAAATGGTGATTACATAGAATGTTTATCTAAACTAGGTATTGGCTTTTTAGAGGTTGGCACAGTAACTCCCAGGCCTCAAAAAGGAAACCCAAAGCCAAGACTGTTCAGAGATACAAAAAACCTTTCTCTTACTAACAGTATGGGCTTTAACAACAAAGGGGTTAACTATCTAGTTTCTAAAGCAAGAAAAAAAACAGAAGAGTTTATCTTGGCGATAAGTGTTGGAAAGAATTTTGATACTCCCTTAGACGAAGCGATTAAAGACTACTCATTCTGTTTAAAGCAAGTATTTGAAGTCGCCGACATGATTACAGTTAATATATCCTCACCTAATACTCAAGGGTTAAGAGAACTTCAATCCTCGCAAAAACTTCCTCAACTTCTAGGAGAACTTAAAAGAGAACAACTTGAACTTTCAAAGATATATGGATATAAGCCTCTTTTAGTAAAAATTTCTCCTGATGAAAACGAAAAATCTTTAGAGAAAATTGCTAAAGATCTTATTGCTCATGAGATTGATGGGCTAATAGCAACCAATACTAGTGAGTTTGATGGTGAAAAAAGAATCAGAGGAGGTATTAGTGGTTCTAAACTATTACAGAAATCTAATAGAGTATTAAGTACTATGAGAACTTACTTAGGAGAAGATTTTCCTATCATTGCCTCTGGTGGAGTTACTGATTTAAAAACCTATAAGCAAAAAATAGAGGCTGGTGCAGATTTAGTACAAATCTATACTGGGTTAGTTTATAAAGGACCTAAATTAATACATGAAATTGTTAATGAACAAGAAAACAATTAGATAAAATGAATTTTCTTAAAAAACAAAGGGGGCAATTATGATAGACCTATATTATTCACCTACTCCAAATGGTTGGAAGATTTCAATAATGCTTGAAGAGTGTCAGCTGCCTTTTAAATTAATTCCTATGAATCTAGGTAAAGGGGATCAGTTTAAGCCTGAATTCTTGGAAATAAGCCCTAATAATAGAATGCCCGCTATAGTGGATCATGAAGGTCCTGAAGGTAAAGAAATTAGTGTATTTGAGTCTGGGGCCATTCTAGTTTACTTAGCCGAAAAAACAGGCCAATTCTTATCGAATAAACCTTTTGAAAGGATAAAGGCTTTAGAATGGCTATTCTGGCAGGTTGGAGGACTGGGACCTATGGCAGGACAAGTCAGCCACTTTGTTAATTATGCTCCTAACTTTCCTGGGGATCACTCTTATTCTGAAAAGCGCTATAAAGACGAATATGACAGACTTTTAGGAGTAATGGATAAGGTTTTAAAAGAAAATGAATTTCTAGCTGGGGACTATTCTGTAGCTGATATGGCATCCTTCCCTTGGGTTACAGCGTACAAGAGATATGAAGTTGATCTAGATTCCTTTATAAATGTAAGAAGATGGTTTGATGAAATAAAACAAAGGCCTGCAGTAAGGAAAGGGATTGACTTAGGTAAAGAGCAAAGAAACTTTGGAAAAGGAATGACCAAAGAAAGTTTAGATAATATGTTTGGACAGACATCCCAAAAGATAGAAGAAAAAACTAAAAAATGAAAATCTCCTTGGGGCAATATGAGATGGAGATGATTCATCATGATCCAAAAATATTTACCATTGAGGGAGTGCTTAGTAAAGAAGAGTGCAAACACTTTATAGATATTTCTTCAGATTTCATGAAAAGGTCTACTGTGAGTGCTATAAACAAGGACAATAAGAAAAGCGGGGAAATAGACATGCGTAGAACAAGCAGTAACTGCTGGGTTAGACATAATCACTCTGAAATAACTTTTTCTGTGGCTAAGAGAATATCGGAGCTAATTCAAATGCCTGTACAAAATGCTGAATCTTTTCAAGTTCTTCATTATGCTTCTGCTCAAGAGTATCAACCTCATATGGATACTTTTGATTCAGAAACAGATTTGGGAAAATCTTACTTAGGCAAATCTGGTCAGAGACTAGTAACTGTTTTGGCTTATTTAAATAATGTAAAGAAAGGAGGGGAAACAGCTTTCCCCAATATAGATAAGAGTGTAAGCCCTTCTCAAGGTAAGATTGCTGTCTTTCATGATTGTCATGAAGGTACAGATATTCCTCATAAAGGTTCTTTACATGGAGCCTGTCCTGTTTTAGAAGGAGAAAAATGGGCATTTAACCTTTGGTTTAGACAAAATCAAGTGGAAGAAGAACTTTGATGATTAAATCTAAAGCTCTAGTTTGCAAATCCTTAACAGAAGATTTATCTGGGGTAAGTTTAAGTGAAATTGAATTGCCTAAACCCAGCAATGAAGAAGTCTTAATTAAAGTAAAAGCTGCCTCAGTTAATTTTCCTGATCTCCTTATGACACAAGGGAAATATCAACATAAACCAGAACTTCCTTTTGTTCTTGGAATGGAGGGTTCTGGAGTAATTCAAGAACTAGGATCTAATGTCAGCGACTTTGAAATTGGAGACGAAGTTACTTTTGGATCCTGGGGAAATGGTTCTTTTTCAGAATTTGCAATCGTCTCCAAGAATGGAGTAAAACTAAAATCAGAGGGTTTGAACTTTAAAGAAGCGGCATCATTTCAAACAGCTTACTTAACAGCTTATGTTTCTTTAGTGAGAAGAGGAGAACTCCAATCTGGAGAAAACCTATTAGTACATGGAGCGACAGGAGGTGTGGGCATGGCGGCAGTACAGCTTGGTAAAAACCTTGGAGCTAAAGTGATAGCCACCGGAACTTCTGAAGAAAAACTAAAAGAAACCTTAAACTGGGGGGCTTCTCACTATGTTCTCACACATAAAAACAACAAAGTAGCGTTTAGAGATCAAGTAAAAGACTTAACTGAAGGTAAAGGTGCAGATGTCATCTATGATCCTGTTGGAGGAGATGTCTTTGATGAGTCTATAAGATGCATAAATTGGAATGGAAGGATATTAATAGTTGGCTTCACTAGTGGAAGAATTCCCTCGGCCCCAGTCAACATGCCATTAATTAAAGGGTTTTCTATCATTGGAGTCAGGGCAGGAGAATATGGCAGAAGAGACCCTATTAAAGGAAAAGAAAATATAGAAGAAGTAAAAAAAATGGCAGATGAAGGACTCTTAAAACCTCACATTTGTAAAACTTTTAAGCTTGAAGAGGCAAAAGAAGCGATAAAATATTTATCTGAAAGAAAGCTTGTAGGAAAAATTGCAATAGTGATGGACTAACTAGGGCCCTGTAATATCTCCTCTATCAATTTCAAGCGGTCATTACCAAAGAACATATTATTCTCATCTATAAATATAGTTGGAGAACCAAACCCTCCTCTATCAATCAGTTCTTGAGTGTTAGATTTTAAAAGCTCCTTTGTTTGATCTAATTCAATAAAACTAAAAAAGTCTTGACTATCAAAGTCTAGAGAAGAAATTATTTCAATCAAAACTTCATCTTGAGAAATGTCATTTCCTTCAGTCCAGTAAGAAAAAAATACCCTTGAAGAGTATTCCGAGATCATTTCTTTATTTATTGCATAAAAAGCACCTCTCATAGCTTTTACGCTATTTACTGGAAAAACATCTGGCCAGTTAATAGTTAAGCCTCTGATCTTAGACCAGTCTTGAAGATCCTTAGTTGAATATTTTTGCTTAGCTTTAACAGGGTTCTCTCTAGATGCATAAACGCTAGGATTAGAGGAATTAAATACTCCACCAACAAGAATAGGTTTCCAAATAAGTTTAAGATCCTGTCTGGCAACTAAATTTTCTATTTCTGAAAAAGCAAGGTAAGTCCAAGGACTGCTGCAATCATAAAAAAATTCTATTTTGGATTTCATATTTTTAAGAATTTTTAGCTAAGTCAGCCATCTGAGAAAATAGTATTGTTATATCCTCTCTCAAGGTCTCATTTTTGAACTCTCTATAAAGAGAGTTAACATTAACAGCTATTCTCTCTGCATCGCCCCAAGTAGAAAAACTATCTAAATTTATATCCTTTGAAGCTTCCAATGGATCCATGCCAGCTTGATATCTAATCTTAGCTTCATCCTTAATATAGATTAAATAGTTTTTAACTGCCTCTACACCCTTCTTGTCTGTAACAGGTCCATGTCCCGGAACTACTATAGCAACATCCATTGCCATTATTAGGTCGCAAGCCTTTATCCAGTTTTCTACTGGACCAGCCCAGAGAATAGGATGGCCTTCTATAAAAAGAATATCTCCAGTAAAAACTGTTTTGTCTTCTGGTATGTATACGAGAATATCTCCATTTGTATGAGCAGGTCCCACTTCTATTAATTCTATTTTTTTATTTCCAACAAACTTCTCTTTTTTTCCAGAGAAGGTAGAGTTTGGCATTTTCCTAGTAACTCCTTCAAAATTAAAAGATCCAAAGCAATGAATGAAGTATTCGCCAAGATCTCCCATCTCTTTAGCTCCTTTCATCAGAGCAGCCATTATTTCTGGTGATTCATGTTCCATCTCTTCTAAAGTAGCTTGGCTGCATATAATTTCCGAAGTTTGAACACAGTTATTGCCATTGCAATGATCTCCATTAGAGTGGCTGTTAACTAAGGCAGTAATATCTTTCATAGCAACTGGTTCTGCTTTTCTCATTGAACTCAGCATTTCATTGGTTAGGTCTTCATCAAAAAGGGTGTCGATTATTAAACTTTGATTACTATCTGATACTAAACCTGCATTACTCCACCCCCAACCTCCATCTGGCTGAAGGTAGCAATAAATGCCATCGCCCAAATCACAAAGCCCTTTTTTGTAAGGCTTTATTCCTAAATCTCTATATTGCGAACTTTTCAATTCTGTTCCCTTTATACTTATACTTAGTAAAACTAATTTTCTTAAACGATAATTGTAACTATATTATCTTGATATATATAATCTCCTGAAAAAGACATAATTTAATGAGCAAAATTAAACACTTATTATCTCAACTAATATTAATAATAATTTCATTAAATTTACTTTCTGAAAACCCAGAAGACTTTTATACCTTTAATGATGACCATATCAAATTAACAAAAGAAGTCATTGGTATTTTAGAAACTCAACATTTTACAAAAAAAAGTTATATCTCTCTTAAAGAAGAAACTCTTTATTCTTACTTTGAAAGGCTTGACCCTAATCGAACAATATTTTTAGCCTCAGAAATCGAGAGGTTTGTTGTACAACACCAATCTTTAAGAAAAGAAAATCAAGTTGAGGAGTTAAACAGGGCATTTGAAATATTTAATTTATACAGAAAAAGATATGAAAAAAGATATAACTATCAAAAGGAAATTTTGGAAACCACTAAAGATTCAGATCTGAAGCAAGATAGGAAGATACTGAAAGATCGCTCTGAATCTAATTGGCCTAATCAGATTGAGGTTCTCTATCAGCTATGGCAAGACATTATCCTCAATGATGTTATTCAATTAAATCTTAATGGAAATGAGCTAAAAGAAACTAAAGAAAAGTTGCTTAAAAGACTAGCTAACCAATACCATTTCTTTAAGCAAACTAAATCTGAAGATATAGTTGATCTTTATATAAACTCTATAGCTTTAACGTATGGACCTCATACAAGTTACATGTCTCCTAAGAGAATGGAAGATTTTGAAATAGATATGAGGTTGTCACTCGAGGGTATAGGAGCTCTTTTATCTAGTGATGGTTTATATACTACTATTGCCTCTCTTGTTCCTGGGGGACCTGCAGAAAAAACAGATAAATTAAAACCTAAAGATAAAATTATAGGCGTAGCTCAAGAAGGTGAAGATGACATTACGGATGTTATTGGATGGAGAATTGATGATGTTGTACAACTAATTAGAGGTCCAAAAAATACCAATGTAAGATTAGAGATAATACCTTCTAGTTCCGTAGACGAGTCAGAAACGAAAATAATTGAAATTACAAGGAATGTAGTAAAACTTGAAGATCAAGCTGCCGAAGAAAAGATAATTAGTGTTAAGAAAGACTCTTTAGAGTACAAAGTTGGAGTTATTTCTTTGCCTGCTTTTTATATGGATTTTGAAGCTTTCTCTCGAAGGGAATATGACTTTAGAAGTAGTAGTAAAGATGTTAAGAAACTCATTGTATCCTTAAAAGAGAAAAACATAGACGGACTTATTCTAGACTTGAGGAATAATGGAGGAGGATCTCTGTTTGAAGCAAATGCCCTAGCTCATCTTTTTTTAGGAGGAGGAATTAAGGTGCAAGTTAAAAGTTCAAATGGCAATATTCAAGGTATAGGAGATAGAAGAGGATTCCAGTTTTATGATGGACCTTTAGTTATTTTAGTAAATAAATTTAGTGCTTCTGCTTCTGAAATTCTTGCGGGAGCAATCCAGGACTATGAAAGAGGGCTGGTGCTAGGAAGTGATACTTTTGGTAAAGGAACAGTTCAAAGAGTTCAAGAATTATCCAGAGGGCAGCTTAAATTTACAGAGTCTAAATTCTATAGAGTTTCAGGAAAAAGTACTCAAAACAAGGGGATTTCACCAGACATCATATTGCCTAGCCCCATTAATGAAAATGAATACGGAGAAAGTACGCTTCCTAAAGCTCTTGGTTACGACGTTATTAGTAAAACAAAGATTAGAAATTTCAATAGGGTTCCATCCTCTAAACAAATATTTACAAAACATCATAAAGATAGAGTGGATGCCTCTGTAATTTTTAACCATTACAAGACTCTAAATTCTTGGAGAAAAAATCAAGCAAATGAGAAGTTTCTTGAACTTGATATAGAAAAAAGGAAACTAAAAAAAGAAAAGATAGAGACTGATATCCTTTCTATGGAGAATGAACTAAGAAAAAAGTTAGGCTTAAATACTTTTAATACATATAAAGATTTCCTAGATAAAGATGAAGAAGATAAAAAGCCAGATATTGATGAAGAAATCTTATACGAAGCTGCCAATATACTTACAGATTTTATTGACTATTCGTTTAAACCTATTGTCACCATGAATCATAATAAAAAAGATGCTTAAAGTAATTTCTTTTAATATAAATAGTGTAAGAGCAAGAATTCATCAGGTAGAAGAAATTATAAATTTCCATGATCCGGATGTTATCGGCTTACAAGAAACAAAGGTAGATAATGAAAACTACCCCCATGAAGCCATTGAAGAATTGGGATATAAATCGATTGTTCATGGTCAAAAAGCTCATTACGGTGTCGCCCTTCTATCAAAGAAATTACCCATAAATCATGGGATGGGATTTTCGGGAGACACTGAAGATTCACAAAAAAGATTTGTATGGGGAGAGTACAAAGTAAATAAAGAAAAAGTCTTCATACTTAATGGTTATTTTCCTCAAGGAGAAGAAAGGAACCATCCAATAAAATTTCCTGCTAAAGAGAAATTTTATAAAGATTTAATAAAGCACTTAAAGAAAAATCATACCCCAGAACAATACTTAATGGTTATGGGTGATCTCAATATATCTCCTGAGGATATTGACATAGGTATAGGTGAGGAAAATAGAAAGAGGTGGTTAAGATCAGGAAAATGTAGTTTTCTTCCGGAAGAAAGACAATGGCTGGCAAATTTAACTTCCTGGGGTCTTTTTGATACTTTTAGGACAGTAAACCCAGAAGAAAATAAAACTTTTAGCTGGTTTGACTATAGAAGCAGGGCTTTTAATGACAAACCCAAAAGAGGCTTAAGAATAGATCACATATGGGCAACAAAAGATCTAAACGAGAAGATAGAAGAAGTAGGAGTAGATTACAAGATTAGAGGAATGGAAAAGCCTTCAGATCATGCGCCTATTTGGACCTCCTTTAAGATTTAACCCCTCCTTTTTAAGAAGAAACTCTTTAATAAGTCTGAAGATTCTTTTTCCAGTAACCCTCCCTCGTAAGTAAACTTATGATTAAGTAGATTCGAACTAAGTATTGCTTCTTTACCAACTAGAAAGCCCGACTTAGGATCTGAAGCTGAAAAAAATACTTTCTCAATTCTTGCATGGATAATTGCCCCTACGCACATTAGGCAAGGCTCGAGAGTTGTATAAAGAACAGAATTAACTAACCTATAATTATTGGTTTTTTTTCCTGCTTGTTTCAATGCAATGATTTCTGCATGTGCTGTAGGGTCACTAGAAGCAATGTTTTGGTTATAGCCTTTACCTATTATTTCATTCTCAAAAACAACAACTGAACCCACTGGAACTTCATTCTGTTTTGAAGCTAACTTAGCTAACGACAAAGCTTCTTTCATAAAAAGTTCATCATTCATTTTTTCACCAGATTTTTTGACATCCTCTTTAAAGGAATTCTTACATTAGACGAACTCTCCCACTCAATAGTTTCTAAAACTTTATAACCAGACTTCGAATAAAGTGACTCTCCAGCAAGAGTAGCCATTAATTCACAACTTTTAAAACCCGCTTCTAATGCAGCCCCTTCACTCTTTTCTAATATTAATCTACCAACCCCTCTTCGTATCCAATTAGGATGTGTATACATAGCCCTAATTTTGGCCGGTTCTGTTTTCTTATCCAAGATAGCTTCATCTCTGTTTCTTGTGTTACTAGATCCAAATAATGTTTTTCTCTTACTCCAACCCCCGCATCCTATAATTTTGTCATTTTTAATGACCTTAAAGTAAGTTTGATCTCGTATTAACTGGTAATCTAGGCCCATAGCCTCAAAAGAAGCTTCTATTTGCTCTTTATCCAGGAAAGATGCTTGAAGAATTTTAATAGCCTGGTGCATTATTTCTTCTAGTTCAGGTATATCCACCATGACAGCTTTCTCAATTTTAAATTGTTTAACAAACATTTGTTTAGTTTATCAGTACTGTCATAAAACTCTTCTTTAAGCTAAACTATCGTTGACTTAGATGCAGGGGGCCTAGTGCTTTCTGTGTGTGTTTTTTTTATTGGGGAAAATATGAAAAATTTTAAACACTTAAATAGCTGGGCATTATCTTTAGCTCTTTTGAGTCTTCCTTTATTTTCAACAACAGTATCTGGGGCAGATGAAGTCGAAGAAGTTGTTGCTGTTGGTTCAAGAAGAGAAGCAAGATCAGTGGGAGATTCTCCTGCGCCAGTAGATATTATTACTGGTTCAGATTTTGTTAACCAAGGGGCTATGGATCTACCAGACATGATAAGGACTTTAGTGCCTTCTTTTAATGTAAATACACAACCTATAAGCGATGCAGCAACCTTAATAAGGCCTGCTAACTTGAGAGGACTACCTCCCGATAACATGCTTGTATTGGTTAATGGCAAAAGGAGACATAGAGGTGCTGTAATCTCTTTCTTAGGTAGTGGTATCTCAGATGGAGCGCAAGGTCCGGATATTTCTGCTATACCTTCTATAGCTCTGAAACAAGTAGAAGTTCTGAGAGATGGAGCTTCAGCTCAATATGGCTCAGACGCTATTGCCGGAATATTGAACTTTGTATTGAGGGATGACCAAGATGGAACTCAACTTGAGATAAGGTCTGGTCAATATAAAGAAGGAGACGGAGACGCTTGGAGAATAGCAGCTAATATTGGAATGCCTTTTACTTCTTCTGGTTTTGCTAATTTTTCAGTAGAGCTTCAGGATTCAAAAGCTACCAGCAGAAGTGTTCAAAGAGCAGATGCTCAAGCACTATATGATGGTGGTAATACCGCAATTTGGAACTATCCTGAGCCTGCTCAGATTTGGGGATCTCCTGACGTGAGTGATGACTATAAATTTGTAGTGAATTTAGGTCTATCTTTAGATGAATCAAAAGATTTTTATCTATTTGGAAATTATGGTGAGAGAAACGTCTTGGGAGGTTTCTTTTTCAGAAATCCAACTAACAGAGGTGGAGTATTCTCTACAGATGGAGGTGCAACAAGATTGGTTGGTGATGTAGCAGAGGCTACAACCGGTGCAGCAAGGACTTGTCCAGTTGTTCCTGTTCCTGCTTCAGGAGCTGGTTCATCAACGGATACAGCGTTAGCAGCCATAAAAGCCAATCCAAATTGTTTTGTTTTTAATGAAATGTGGCCAGGAGGATTTACTCCAAGTTTTGGTGGAGATGTAATGGACTGGAGTATTGCTTCCGGTGTAACTGGAACAACTGATTCAGGAACTATATGGGATGTAAGTGTTAGTGTTGGAGAAAACCAAGCTGACTATTTCATTATGAATACAGTTAATGCTTCGCTTGGTCCTGATACTCCAAAAGAATTTAATCCTGGGAGTTATGTTCAATTAGAAAAGAACTTTAATATTGATTTTATTAAACCAGTTGCAGTTGAAAGTTTTGCATCTGACTTAAACGTTGCTTACGGTTTAGAGTTTAGAGAAGAACAATTTACTGTTATCTCGGGTAATGAAGAAAGCTGGGAGATAGGTCCATACTTCAAACAAGGTTTTGGAATAGGGTCAAATGGATTTGGAGGTTTTTCTCCAAGTATGGCTGGAACTTGGGATAGAAGTAACCTTGCTCTTTATGTGGATTTAGAAGCAGACGTATCAGAACAACTACTTATGGGTTTGGCTGTGCGTTATGAAGACTTTGATACTTTTGGGTCTACAAGCAATAGTAAACTGTCTTTCCTATACAGGGCTACTGATAACCTCTCTTTGAGAGGCACAACGAGTACAGGCTTCAGAGCTCCGACACCTGGCCAAGCAAATATTTCAAATATATCTACGGTTGCAGACGCAGGAGGTGATTTGTATCAAAAAGGTACTCTAGCTCCTACTAACCCTGTTTCCGTTTACTATGGCGGTAAAGAGCTAACTCCTGAAGAATCTACAAACACCAGCTTTGGTTTTGTTTGGGATGCAACAGATGCCTTAAATGTAACTTTTGATTTTTATAGTATTGAATTAGAAGATCGTATTACTCAAGGAGATGATATCTCTATTACAGCGGCCGATATTGCTCTTCTGCAATCTCTGGGAGTTCCAGGTGCTGGCGATCTAACTAACTTCAGATTTTATGTAAACGACTTTGATACAACTACTGATGGTTTTGACATAGTTGCTACTTACAACACTGAAATAGCTAATGGAAATACTTCTTTTACATTTGTTTACAGTGATGTTGAAACAGAAGTTGATAGAACTGGAGGCTTAATAGGTTCAGGTAGAATTGATCAGTTAGAAAAACTTCTTCCAGGAAAACGATGGAATCTATCAGCTGTTCATAATACTGGTGACTGGAGAATTCTAGGTAGAATGAACTGGGTTGATGAATGGTTCACAGAAGAATGGGGAGG
>CEUZ01104131.1_pt1 | contig 12159 bp, 11 predicted proteins | sample 361511 | NCBI WGS metagenome assembly CEUZ01 (sample SAMEA2622822, study PRJEB7988) | marine metagenome | biome: marine biome (ENVO:00000447); feature: surface water layer (ENVO:00002042); material: "saline water (ENVO:00002010), including plankton (ENVO:xxxxxxxx)" | depth 5 m
AACATTTTCTCTTTTAAAACCTGCAGGCAAATGAGCATATGTATCAACTTCATAAGAAGTTTTGTTAATTGAAATATCTCCTTCTAAAACATAAAACTCTTCATCAGTTAAAATATACTCAGTGGAATTCCTGGTCCAGCCTGAAGGGTATCTAACTATGCATGTTGAAGATCCAGTATCTTTATCATAACTAAGAATCTTGGAGCTAATGTCAGAGCGCTCAGGTGAATTTAGCAAACCATTTTGCCATTTTAAATTTTGTGATTGTATGAATTCAATATGTGGTCTACTCACTTTTTTCTCTTTTCATTTTTTTTATTAACAATTTGGTTCCAATTTCTTGGTTTTTTCTTGAGTCCAGATTTAGGAAGTTTAAAAATTCTTATTGCATTATCTCGCATGATTTTAATTTTAGAATCTGGTCTGAAATTTATTTCTTCAATTTCTTTAACAGCTCTTTCTGGGTCGATTACACTCCAATCTGTTCCAAATAAAAATTTATCTGAGCCATATGTATTTGCATAATGTATCATTTGTTTAGGCCAATGTTTTGGAGCATAAGCATCTCCTCCTATAAAAATATTCTCATGTTTCCAAGCCATAGAAATCATTTCATCAGTCCACGGAACTCCTAGATGTATTCCTAGCAATTTTAATTCAGGGTAAAGTATAGAAATTCTATCTAAAGTTATAGGTTTTGCCATACTGGGTAATCTTCTATCTCGTTGATAAATTAAATTATGTCCAACTTGCATCATTATTGGAATATCAAGTTCAACACATTTACCGTAGATTGGAAAAACATATGGGTGGTCAGGAGCCATATCAAACCAATGTGGATAAAAATGCGCCCCTACGAATTTATATTTTTTTACGGCTTCCTCTAAGTCGTATAATTGCTGTATGCCAAGCATAGGATTTATTCCTGCCAATCCTGAGAAGCGATCAGGATATTTTTTGCATATTTTATATACATACTCATAGCTAATTTCTTTTGAGCCTTTTATTCTCATGTCTCCTGCCCTAACGGCGATTAATAAGGATCTTTCAATACCTGCTTTATCCATTTTTTTTAAATAGTCAGGAATTGAAACGCCTTGTCTAATATTTTTTGGTTTTCTAATTTGATCTCCAAAAATATCGTCGCTAGGAGAATTTCCTTTTTTAATTAAGTCAGGTGTAGTTACATTAACTACAATATCTATTGCCCCTTTTGTTGCCATATAAATCCTCCAGTTTGACTAATAATATTTCATTTAATTCAATATGCCCACTTTTATACATGCTGCGTTGTGATTATTGCCAATATTTACAGGTTTTGGCAATTTTTCGGAGCATTTGTTTTCAAAATTTGGACATCTTGGGGCGAAAAGACATCCTTTAGGTAAATTAACTGGGCTTGGCACTTCACCTTTTAATATTTGTCTATTTAAATTTACTAAAGGATCTGGGGGCAAGTCAGCAGATAACAATGCTTTAGTGTATGGGTGTGCAGGATTATTAAAAATAGTATTTGTGTATCCACTTTCTACTATAGAGCCTAGGTAAAGCACAAGAACCTTATTACTAATTAGTTCTATTGTTTCAAGATCATGGGATATAAAAAGCATTGCAACACCAAAATCTTCTTGGAGCTCAGATAACAATTTCAAAATTCCAGCTCTTACAGATAAATCAAGAGAACTAGTGGGCTCGTCTAAAACTATGAGCTTTGGATTTGTTGCCAGCGCTCTTGCAATGCAAATTCTTTGAAGTTGGCCTCCAGATAACTCGTTAGGAAATCTGTTCAAAAGCTCAGAATTCAAATGTACTCTGGATGCTAGTTCTATAACTTTATTTTTTCTTTCAAGGGAATTAAGATCGCTATGAAGCTTTACTAACTCTCCGATTAAACTTCCTACAGTCATTCTTGGGTTGAGTGCACTATACGGATCCTGGAACACTATTTGGATATCTTTCCTTAATGATCGCATCTTCTTCGCGTTCACTTTATTTAGGTTTTCTTTGTTAAAAATAATTTCTCCTGAAGTTGGCTTTTGGAGCTTCATTATACAACGGCCAATAGTTGATTTTCCTGATCCACTTTCACCTACAAGACCTAAAGTTTCTCCGGGTAGAATTTCAAAAGAAACATTATTTACAGCGTGAATAGTTTCTTTTTCTCCAGGAAAATGTTTAACAAGGTTTGTTACTTTAAGAATTGGGTCATTCATATTTTAACTCTAAATTTGTTTTATGTGGAAAATGGCATAGGGCATTATGTTCTTTGCTGATGTTCATAATTTTTGGCGGTCTTGTACATATTTTGTCAGCTGCAATACATCTGTCACGGTATGAACAACCAATTGGTAAGTTATATAAATCAGGGGGAGGTCCTCCAACTTGAGTAAAACCTTTTTGTGAAATTTTTCTGGGTGTTGATGATATAAGAGCTTGAGTATACGGGTGGGAAGGATTTGTAAAAACACTTTTAACCGTGCCGCTTTCTACTATGCAACCAGCAAACATCACGATCATCCGAGTACAATAGTGCGCAATTACACCTAAATCATGTGTAATAATGATTGAAGCCATTTTTCTTTCATGGACAAGCTTTTTTAACAAGTCAAGAATTTGCGCTTGTACTGTTACATCAAGCCCCGTTGTTGGCTCATCTGCAATTAGCATGGTTGGTTTATTTATTAATGCCATAGCAATCAAAACTCTTTGTGCCATTCCGCCAGAGAGTTCATGTGGCCAAGCAAGCATCCTTTTTTCTGGATCTGGAATTCCAACAATTTTAAGCATTTCTATTGCAGCTGTTCTGGCTTTGTGAGTAGATATATTTTGGTGTTCTTGTTGAATTCGAATTAATTGTTTGCCTATTCTTGATAGAGGGTCAAGAGAAGTTATGGGTGACTGCACTATCATAGATAGATCATTTCCTCGAATTTTGTTAATTTCATTTTCTTGCATTGTTGCTAAATCATTACCTTGAAAGGAAATCTTTCCTTCAACGATTTTTGCTGGTGGTTGCAGAAGTCCCATTATTGACATTGCAGTTAACGATTTTCCTGCACCTGTTTCTCCAACTATTCCAACTATTTCTCCAGCATTGACATTAAAAGAAACGCCATTTAAGGCTTTTGCTACTCGCAAATTATTCTTTAAATCACGAGATATAAAGTGTGTATGGAGGTTTTCAATTTTAAGAAGCATCATTTACCTGTAGCTTTTCTTCTTGGATCAAGCAGGTCTTGAAGGCCATCACCAAGTAAATTGAATCCAAGAACAATTCCGACTAATGATAAACCCGGGAATAGTGCAACCCACCATTCACCACTAATTATCAATTCTGCACCTTGACGAATCATTGCTCCCCATTCTGGAGTTGGAGCTTGAATTCCTACACCAATAAAAGCTAACGTGGCGCTTATACGGACGGCCCATGCCATTCTTACTGCAATCATGGCTGTTGCGCCTCGAATAGCATTCGGAAAAAGGTGAACAATTAAAATTCTCCAGGTAGGATTACCTGCAGCTATCGCTGACTCAATAAACCCACTTGACCTTAATGCAAGAACTTCTGATCTTACTAGACGTGCAAATATTGGAGCATCAAGAAAACCAATAACCAATATTACATTTACCAAAGACTGGCCTGTGGCCGCCACAACAGCTAGTGCTAAAACTATTGATGGAAAAGATCTTAAAACATCCATGATTCTTAGAAGTATTTCATCTACCATACCTCCTTGATAACCAGCTATAAGACCTAGTGGAACTCCAATTACAAGCATAAGTATTGCTGATGGCACTGCAATACCAAATGCGTATCTTGATCCATGCATTACTCTACTGAAAACGTCCATTCCATTACTGTCAGATCCGAATAAAAATTTGGCATTTGGTTGAGATAAGACTTCGTTAGGGAATGTTTCTATTGGTCCAAAAGGTGAAATGATATTTGCAAATAGTGCCATGATTGCAAATAAGAGTACAATTGCAAATCCAATTGCAAATGTTGGACTTCTTCTGGAGATGCCTAAGAAAAAATTAATTTTTGATAGGCTGGTTCTTTTTTCAAAAATCGTTCTTTGCATTATGCTCTAAGTGAGGCTCGAGGTTCTAATAAAAGAACAATTAAATCAATGACTACAAAAACAAAAATTGAAAATAGTGCAAGCACTAAAACGTACCCTTGAACTGCTGCAAAATCACCTAGCAAAATTGCATTTAGTCCCCATTGTCCAAGTCCGCCCCATGCAAAGATTAATTCTAGGAGAGAGACTGCTGCTAACAGTCCTGTCAACTCGGTTCCGATAAATGTGAGTATAGGAACTATGGAGTTGCGTAATGCAATACGGCGGACAATTTTCTTACGAAGTCCTTGAGCTCGAGCATAGCGGATATAATCGCTGCCTAATACTTCAAGGGATATTGCGCGTGTATGTTTAATTATAGGGGCCGCAATAATTATTGAAAAAATGATTACCGGAAGAGCAAGTTGACTAAACGCAGAAAAAGCTGTTTCGAATTCACCTGTGATTAGACTGTCTATAAGATAACTACCAGTAATATTTGTCGGAGGAAAATACATTAGGTCAATTCTACCCATTGGAGCAGGGGCCCATCCTAATAAATAAAAGAAAACAAAAATTGACATAAGTCCTATCCAGTAAGTTGGGACTGAAAATCCAAAAAGGGAAATAAATCTTGAAATTTGATCAAAAGCTTTGTTTGGATTTTGTGCAGACCTAATTCCAACTGGAACTCCAACAATGGACCCTAGGAAAATAGATAGTAGAAGTAATTCCAAACTGGCAGGCAATCTTAATATTATTTCATCAGCTACTCGTTCACTTGATACCCATGATTTGCCTAAATCACCTTTGGACAATTTACTTAAGTAAATTCCAAATTGTATAAAAAAAGGACGATCTAATCCAAGCTCTTTTTCCACAGCTTCTATTGCTGCTTCATCGGCCATAGGACCTGCAAGCATGGCGACAGGGTCTTGTTCTCCAATTCTAAGGAGCATAAAAGTAAGAAAGGTGATGCCCAAAAGAATGGGCACCACCATCAGTAAACGTCTTCTTGCAAATTGTTTAACACGCATAGAACTTTTTTTATCTAATTCTATCGATATTAAATTTATTCACATCGTAGATGTTTCCATACAAGCCTATCATGCTGATACCAAACCCATCCCTTTATACATGGAACTGTAACTGAATAGGATTTTGGATAGTGAGTAATGACGAAAGTAGCATCTTCAGCATGAACTCGTTGTGCTTCATGAACCAGTCGTAATCTTTCTGATTGGCTTTGAGTAGAAATTGCATCATCAACCAATTTGTCGAACTTCTCACTATAGTAAGCATTAACGTTTGATGATCCATCTTTATGCGCAGATAGATAAAATGCATAGTTTGGTGAAAGTACAAAAGCATTTGCTAAATGAGGAAAGAAAGGAAGATTGCGTTTTCCTGCACGTCTCCTTGAATTCATCTCAGATTTTGGAATTCTTTTTAGAGTTACGTTTATTCCGACTTTAGCTAGTGAGTCTTTTGCTTGAATAGAAAGTGGTTCTTCCCACCACCAATTTTCTGAATATTCAAGAGTAACATCTAAGCCATTTCCATGTCCTGCTTCAGATAACAAAGCCTTAGCTTTAGCAAAGTCTGTTTTATAATCATGTGCAGGAATGTAGTATTCTCCAAAAGCTGGTGAAAGAATAGAATCTGCCCTCTCACCTAGATTTCTGAAAACAGCTGTTCCAATCGCTTCATAATCCATAGCATGGATAATTGCTTTCCTAACTCTAATGTCATCAAATGGTGGATAAGCTCTATTCATTCGCAAAGTTGCTGCACCTGTACCTGGCACGCTGTCAACTTTTACATTTGGGTCTTTAATGAGATCAACCAACTGCTGGATTGGCATTTGTTCAGCCCAATGAATTTTCCCACTTTTGACTAACGCGGCACGACTTGCGGCGGAAGGAATTTCTCTGAACATTACTCTTTCAAAATAAGGTTTCTTATCAAAATAGTTTTTATTTAATTCAAAAACTGCTCCTTCTCCAGGTCTAACAGATTTTAAGTGGTATGGCCCAAACCCAGCAGTGTTTTTAGCCATCCATTCTTTAGCCCATTTGTCATCGGCTGTTGCAAATTGTTTTACATGTTTTGAATCAATTAAAGCAGGAAAAACAGTAGTTAAAATTCTTGGAAAAATATCATTTGAAGTAGAAAGCGTGAATTTAACTTTGTAGTCAGAGATTGCTTCGACTTTTTCTACTCTTCCAACTTTAATCATAAAATTGCCAGTTCTTTTCCTTTCTCTTGCCATATTCCAGGAATAGGCAACATCTTTTGCAGAAAGCTCATTGCCAAACGGGCTTTTAATTCCTTTTCGGACGGTAAAAGTCATTACTTTTCCGCCTTCTGATGATGTCCAACTGTCTGCCATGTGTGGTTCTACAGTAGCTGCATCAAACACTTCACGGCCGGTTTTATCTTTAACGATCTTATGTTTAGTAAGATTTTCGTATACATTAACAGTTGATTCTAGCATTCCAGTCTGCCAATTATCTGTATCAAAACTGGCTGGAGTACCAACATATCCATAAATAAAGGTTTTATCTGCAGCACTTGCTAACGACGAAATTAAACACAAGCCGCTAACAAAGATAATTGCTTTAAATAAATTCTTTATGGAAGCAAAATTATACAATTTCATAAAAACCTCCCAATTAATAATCTTGTTTTCAAAGTTTAGGTAGCTTTTATGTTAAGTATATCTTAATGATATGGCAACATTAATGGAAATTTTTTTTTAAATCATATAATAGAGTACGCCTATTGTAATAATTATCAGGAAAACTGCGAACAATACATTGCCTTCTTTAGACGCAGAACTTGACTCTTCGTTCAAAGGGGTCTGTAATTCTTCTTTAGACCATTCCATTTTGTCTCCTAACTGTAGATTTATCTTCAGTATTTACCACAATTTCGAATATATGAGTATCAGATAAATTATAAATTAAACAAAAAAATTCTTTAATTAAAAAAAATAAAAAAAAGCCCGCAAAATTGCGGGCTTAGTAACAAATTAATGTCTAATTTAACCAGGCTTTCCTTCAAGTCTCACTTCGTGCCAGTTTATAAGTCTATTTTTTGGTCTGTAATCCTTGACCCAATTTTTTACTCCATCAAGATCAACAGAATCAAACAAGAAAATCGATGCAGCATTATCATGGTAGTACTGTGCAATTTTTCTTAGATGAACTGCACGTTTTTTAGGATCAAACTCTTGGTTTGCAGCAGCAATTTCAGGTTCAATTTCTGGGAAACATGTCCATTTCATGAAAGATTTACAAGAGTGTAAACCATTAATTGATCTCATAATATCCATAGTTGGTTCAGATCCATAGTTGAAGCTAAATACTGTTGCATCTTTAAATTTCTTTGGATCACGAACACGCGCGATAAGTTCAGGAAGTGTAACTGGTCTAAACTCTAAATCCACTCCTATTTTTTTCAAATCATCAGATACAAACTGAACTATATCTTTCCAGTCACCTGATGCAGTTACTGATTCACCAACTAATTTTAAACCATTACTATAGCCAGCTTCAGCTAGAAGTTTTTTAGCTTTTCCTGGGTTATATTTATAAGGTTTTATATCAGATTGCCATCCGTTAATTGTAGATGTTCCAGGTTGTCCACTATGTTTAGTTGTTCCTCCAGCCATAGTATCAATATAAGTTTGCATATCCACACCATAATTCAAAGCTTGTCGAACACGAACATCTGCTACAGGACTTTCTTTATTCTGATAGAAATGCAGTATGCTTACAGCAGTGCCAGGAGTAACCTGAAAACGACCATTAGCAGCTTCAATCTTTGGTTTTAAATCAGCAACAAGTTGAAAAACTAAATCTACTTGATTTGATTCAAATGCTTGAACTCTAGCTGCAACTTCAGGAACAAATTTGAAAGTTACAGTATCTAACTTTGCTTTACGCCAAGCATTAGGTGTTTTTTTTACTTTGACTTGTGATGTATTCCAGCTCACTACTTCAAAGGGGCCTGTGCCATTGGGATTTTTTCCCAGAGCTTCCCAACCAACATCTTGTACTGTTTCCCAGTCAAGCACTTTAATAACTCCTAGAGTTTGAGGAATTAATGGGTCTGGTTTTTTTGAAGAAATTTCTACTGTATAGTCATCTATTTGTTTTGCGCCAGCTAAATTTCTGAGGTTTCTAGTTGTGCTGGCAGCTTTAGCTTTTCCTTCTTTTGATGCAAGCCAAGTAAGCATTTCAGCAACATCTTTTGCATTAAAATCATTGCCATTACTAAATTTTACACCTTTTCTAACTTTAAACGTCCACTTAGTTTTATCGGTTGGATTAACTTTCCATGATGTTAGCATCTCAGGTTTAGCGCCATTCATATCACTCGTTGTATAAAGATTAAAAACAGTTCTAAATACAAAGCCTCCTGAATGAGAAGTATCAAGCAAAGGATTTGCTAGGCCTGCAGGTAGCGAACTATGTCCTACGATAAAATTGTTGTTTTCCGCTGAAGCTACTTGCGTGGAACATAGCATGGCTGTTGCCGCTACTATGCCATAGAAGTGCTTTCTTCCATATTTCATTTTATCCTCCCCCAAAGTTGAAAATAAAGGCTATTCTATGATCATGATTTATTCAATAAATAGAAGCACTTTTCGTAAAAATTGTGTTGATGAATCAACTAAATTTGACTTTTTTTGATATTTTTTGGGTTTGAGAGCGTTTTTTGCTATTAACTTGGAGCCTTTTGTAGATACTTTGTGTAGTTGTTGACTAAATGACCAAATGGCCTCAATTAGGTAACTTTCATGTCTGCAGAGGGCTTAATGGTTAAACTAACTATAGTTTTGCTTCATATTAAAAGAGAGAAAAATGAGTTTATTTAATGTGTCAGCTGATGCTCGTAGAGCTTTTGAAATTTTAAAAAATGGAGGAATAGGTATTCTTCCTATGGATGTGGGCTATTCATTAATTGGAGGTTCTTCAGAGTCATTGAATCGTATTTTTGCAACTAAAAAAAGAGATAAAAAAAAACTTAATGCAATGTTAGGTAATTTTGATTTACATGAAGAGCTCCATATAGTTAGTGATAGATCCAAAGAAATTATCAGTGCAATTTGTATTGACTACGACCTACCGCTAGGTTTGATAGCTCCTTGCAAAACTGATCACCCACTTCTGAAATCAGTTAATGCAGAAACTCTTCAAAGGAGTACATTAAATAACACACTGCTAATGTTAATAAACGCAGGTGAATTTCATAAAGAAATTACAAGTTTAAGTTTAAGTGAAGGTCATCTTTTGTTTGGTTCCTCAGCTAATCTTTCGCTTACAGGAACTAGATTTAAAGTAGAAGATATGCAATCTGCAATAAAAGATATTGCTGATGTTATCGTAGATTATGGATTGATGAAATACCACTTTTATGGTCAATCATCTACCTTGCTTAATATTGAGACTATGGAAATTTATAGGTATGGTGTTTGCTATGAAAACATTGCAGATATTCTTAATCGACACTTTTCAATTGAATTGCCAGCAAGACCTTAAGTTATTTTGTTTTAGTATTGAATTCTTTTACTAACTCAAAAGAGTATGTAAATCTATTTTGTGGATGCAAGCTTACAGATACTTCAAAAATTTGTTTAGATTTATTTTCATATGATCTAACAACACTCAATCCAGGAGTTCCCTCTTCTACTTCTAGGAAATTTGCAGCTTTTTTAGAAATTGTTGAAGCGTAGATATTTACTTTTACTTTTTGAACGTTTAAAGAATATTTTTTTTCAATGACCTGGAATACTGGCATTGAATTATTTGATGTTTCATTTTTTGCTAATTCATTTGTGATGTCAGAATATTCAGGTTTGACGTAAATATCGCTCCAGCAAATTGGTTTATTACTTTTAGTTACTTTTCTAATAGCGCTAATTTTTGTCCAGCTGGAATCCAGTTTAGCCCCTATTATTTTTGAAGTCTGTTTATCTATTTGAATAGAAGATTTATTTAAAATTGTTAAATGGGTTTTATCGGAATAGCTTAATATTTCGTTTAGATTATTAATGGATTGAATAAAACAAAATTGAGAATCTGTTGATTTAACGACTGTTCCTAAACCAGGCTGTCTGTTGACTAGTTTTAAGTCACTTAAAATTCTAAGAGCTTCACGTATTGTGTGACGTGAAACATCATACTTTAAACATAGCTCTTTTTCCGTTGGCATCATTTCCTTTAATGGAAACTTTCCAGATTGAATATCTTCGATTAACATGTTTGCAATATTTTGATATAATGGTTTCATAAAAACTTATACTCAAATAAAATCTTATTAAGTAAAATAATAGCTAAAAAAAAATAAAAAGATATCACATTAATGTTTATTAGATTTTATCTATAAATCATGTTATTTTTCTAGTAGTTTTTTAACGCTTTCTGCGCAATAATCTGTGAAAAAATTAAATATACTATGCAGCTTAATGCTATTTTTTCAATTGAAATATTTTCATCAATTAGCCATCCAAATATAAAAGGTGAAAGAGCACCAGCAGATACCATTGAGGCCATTACAAGTGATTTAATTGAACCTATATGTTTTGTGCCATATATCTCAGCCCATATAGCATTTGTCATTGGGTTTCCAATTCCTATTGTAGCTCCTGCTAGAAACATGTATGGAATTGCAATTAAATAATGGTCCGATGTTCCTAAAAATAAGACTGAAATTCCTAACGGAGGTAAATATAATGGAAATATCCGTATCGCAGTTAATTTATCAATTAAAATGCCCCCTAATATTGAAAACGTAACTGTTGAAATGGCGTACAATGTGAATGTTCCTGCTAAAAAAGTGAGAGACCATCCTTTGCTAAATGCTATATGCATTTGGTGAAAAAAAAGACCGGTCATAATAAATGCTGGAGCAACTATTGCGGGAATAATTAAATAGAATGTTGAATCTTTGAGTACATCTTTTCGAGTAAATTCTTTTTTATGTTCATTGTTTGTTGATGCTGAAGATACTAAAGGTTTTTTTTTCATCCGTATATTGTGAATTGTTTTATAATTTTTTAATAGAATTAACAATGTTACGGGAAGGATTATAAATAAGATTATAGCGCACATAATCCAAGTAATTCTCCAGCCAAAAGAACTAATAACTAAAACAACCAGAATAGGAAATATAGTTTCTCCCGTGGGCAAGCCCAGTGAAGCTATACTGATTGCTTTTCCACGGTTTTTCTCGAAGTATCTGGTCATCGTAATCATTGATGTATGAGTCATAAGGCCTTGTCCAAAAAGCCTAGTTAGATAGATGGCTGGGTATAAAAGGATTGAAAAGGGACTGATAGAGAAAATAGTTAGAGCAATGATTAATCCTACAAAAACAAAAAATGTGAATTTTCTTAAATCAAAATTATCAATTTTTTGTCCGGCCCAAATTAGAGTTAGTCCGCTTGCTAAAGTTGCTGTTGAGTATATAAATCCAAAATTTCCATGGGTTAAATTAAATTCATTTCTTATTTGCTCACTAAACAAAGATATGAAAAATGTTTGTCCAAAGCTGGAAAAAAACATTAAGACAAAGCCAAAAATTAGAAGGCGGGAATTTTGAATAACAAAAATAAAGTATTTAATCATTTTTTAGTTTTGGTTTACTGCATTTTTTAGATATAAAATATTCTTTAGATAAAAGATTATTAAATAGCACATTTTTTATTTATAAGTATAAAAGCAAAAGTATAAGCTAAACCATTTATAGAGATTTTGCATGGCTGTTCAATACGTATACACAATGTCTGGTTTAAGTAAGACTATTACAGGTGGTAGGCAAGTATTAAAAAATATTTCTCTTTCTTTTTTGCCAGGTGCAAAAATTGGTGTCTTGGGTTTAAATGGTGCAGGTAAATCAACATTATTAAGAATCATGGCAGGGATTGATGAAGAATTCATTGGTGAAGCTTGGGCAGCTGACGGCCTTAAAGTTGGTTACCTTGAGCAAGAGCCGAAATTAGATGAAAATAAAGATGTTCATAGCAACATTATGGAGGGTATGTCAGAAATAATTAAGTTGGTTGATAGGTATGAAAAAATTAGCCAAA
>CEUZ01131970.1_pt1 | contig 12154 bp, 6 predicted proteins | sample 361511 | NCBI WGS metagenome assembly CEUZ01 (sample SAMEA2622822, study PRJEB7988) | marine metagenome | biome: marine biome (ENVO:00000447); feature: surface water layer (ENVO:00002042); material: "saline water (ENVO:00002010), including plankton (ENVO:xxxxxxxx)" | depth 5 m
TATTGGAATTGTAGCTCTTGGAATACTAACTATAAGATCTAAATAATCTTAAGTATTTGTGCATTCATAATTTTATGGATGCACAAATTATTAGTTATCTAAAACTGCAATTCTTAGACGTTTATTTATTTTACCCTTACTTTCATGGCCTGTTATTTTTATATAACCCACCTTGGAAGTACTAGAAACATGTGTACCTCCATCAGCTTGAAGGTCCAGTCCGTGAATATTTATAGTCCTTATAATTTTTAATGATTCAGGAAGTAAATTAACTTTAGTCCTTATAAGATCAGGGATTTGAAATGCTTCTTCTCTAGGCAAAAAATCAACAGTGATTTTTCTATCTTCTTTTACTTCAAAATTAATCTTTTCTTCTATCTCATCACGAAGTTCAGCAGATAATGATGGAAATTCAAAATCCATCCTTCCTTTTAAAGGTTCCATATTACCGCCAGTTACTGAAGCTTTATAATCTCTCCATACAACTCCGCATAATATATGTAAGGCTGTATGAGTTCTCATCAGTTTAAATCTTCTGTCCCAGTCAATCTTACATAAAACAGAATCTCCAACTGATAAATCTTCCAAATTATCAGAAAAATGGGCAATTTTTCCGTCCTTCCATGAAACTTTATCAATTTTTATATCTTCTTCACCCAAGGAAATAGAACCCAAGTCATTTGGTTGCCCTCCACCTCCTGGAAAAAAAATAGTCTTATCTAAAACTATATATTCTTGATTTATTTCAATTATTTTTGACTGTAGTTCTTTTATATAAGCATCTGAATTGTAAATTTGCTCTGTCATTTTTTATCAAATTGTTTATATTTATTAGAAACAATTTTAGAATTTTTATAAGAATTAAAGTAGCTAAATAATAGTAATATAACGATGAATTACAAAGAGAAAATTAAATTTCTTATACCAAGAGCCATCTTATTGATTATATTTTCTATAATTGCTGTTATATTAAGAAAAAATTTATAGGGAGAATGTATGGATAACAACGGAGTGCATTTTATGATGCCTACAATCTTTGACGATGAAGGTTCTATCGATATCAATTCAATGCAAGGTATATGTAAATTTGCTAAAAAATCTGGTTGTAAAGGCTTGGTTTTGTTAGGAGTTATGGGTGAAGCTCATAGATTATCCGAGAAAGAAAGGAACTTTCTTATTAGTGAAATTTCTCAACTTTCAAAAGAACTGGGATTAATACTTACAATTGGTGCTAGTGCCGAAAGTGGCTATCTTGCAACAACTTATGCTGTTGAAGCTTCAAACTCAGGTGCTGAGCAGGTAATGGTGGCTCCTCCAATTATGAAAAAACCTAACGAAAATATTCTTTTTAGATATTATGAAGATATAAATAAATCAATTGGTGATAATACGCACATAGTAATCCAAGACTTACCTGAACAATCTGGGGTTCATATGAGCCCTCAATTCATGGTTGATCTAGATAATAGCTTAGATAAAGTAAATTCAATTAAACTTGAAGACCCTCCTACACCCTCAAAAATCTCAAAAATAGACAAAATTAAGTCTAAAGATTTGAAAATTTTTGGAGGACTTGGAGGTTTATTTTTCCTCGAGGAACTTAATCGAGGTGCATCAGGTACTATGACAGGTTTTGCTTTCACTGAAATATTAGTTGAGATATATAACCTTTTCTCATCAGATAAGGTTACTGAAGCAAAAAATGTTTTTTATAAATGGTTACCTTTGATTCGTTACGAAAATACTGCAGGGATCTCTTTATCGATAAGAAAAGAGATCTTAAGAAGAAGAAAAATAACAAGTTTTTCTAATGTAAGGTATCCATCTCCAGCGATGGATGATGATGACAAAAAAGAACTTGATTTCATACTTAGAGACTACTTATAGAAAGGAATAATATGAGACATTTAAGTTTCAAAGGAGTTTTTCCTATATTACAAACTCCATTCACTGAAAAAAGAGAAATATCTTTTGAAGGAGTAAGAAAAGAAACAGAATGGTTGATAGAACAAGGCGTTGACGGAATAGGGATTGCTATTGCTAGCGAGATTTTCAAATTAAATGATGTAGAAAAATTTGAACTACTCAGTACAGTAGTTGATCAGTCTGCAGGTAGAGTTCCAATCATTATGAATACAGGGCAAGAAAGTACTGAGTACACCATATACATGTCAAAAAAAGCGCAGGAATTAGGTGCACAAGGGCTGATGATAAAACCTCCTGTTTTTGATAACGCTCCTCAAAAATACATAGAGGATCATTTCATAAACATTGCAAAAGCAGTTAATATTCCAATTTTTTTGCAGGATCAGGGAAACTCACCTATTTCAGGAGAATCAGCGGTAAGATTATCAGAAAATCATGAGAACATATCATATATAAAACTTGAAAGTGTTCCTACAATACCCAGATTTGACTATTGTAATGAAAACTCATCAAGAGATACTCTTATTCTTTTTGGAGGAGTTGGAGGGTCATTCTTCATTGAAGAGTTAAGAAGAGGATCTTCAGGAACAATGCCGAGCTCAGTAATGCCCGATATGTTCATCAAGGTCTGGACTCTATGGAATGAGAATAAAAAAGAAGAAGCACATAATATTTACAGCGCTCATTCAGAATTGATAAAAATACTAAATCAAGGATTAGGTATTGCAAGTTCTATAAATAAATATGTTTTATACAGAAGAGGTGTTTTTGAAAAATCTATGTCATTTTCAAGAGAACCAGGCTTAAAACCAACAGATCAACATTTGAGAGAAATAGATAGATTGATTGAAAAAAACAATCTGATTTAATTACTAAAAGAAACTTCTATATATTTTTTTAGATTATTCAGATAGTCCTCTTTGTAGTATTCATAACCTTTAGCGTGCTCACACTCTTCATAAACTAGGTATTTTGAACCCTCAGGAGAAAATTCATTTATTCTATCAGAATGAGATATTGGAATCCTATCATCATCTAAACAGTGATATAGCAAAATAGGATGTTGAAAATTACTTATAGATTTCAGGCCAGAAATAATGTCGTTAGTCTCAATATCATATAGAAAATCAATACTTCGTATGATTCCAAATTTTAATAATTTAGCAATAGACTCAGGAATAAATGTTCTTGAAGAAACTTCAGCTGCCATCAATTCTGGTAGGTCATAAAAAGGGCTATCTGCAATTATTCCTTTTATTGATGGATCCATAGATGAGTTGGATAGAACAATTGTTCCTCCATAGCTAATTCCGTATAACACCATCTCTTCTATTGAATAGCTATCTCTTAGATAGTCAATTGAAGCCTTAAGGTCTTTTCTTTCAACATAAGCCAACCCAAGATTGTTTCCTTCAGAATCTCCATGAGCCCTTAAATCGAAAGCAAAAATAGAATAATCCATCTCATAAACATCTTTAATTAAATCAAGCATATAACCATCAGATTTATTAGAATCAACTCCATGAATCATAATTACAGTCTGTGGATTTTCATTTTTTATAAACCACCCGGATAATTTAATATTATCTTCAGTAACAAATATATCTTCAGTGTAGTCTAGATCTACAGAAGAAGGATTGATTTCAGGAACTTTCCTTGTTGCCTTTATGGCTAAAGTTGTAATGTAAATAGATAGAAAAATATATATTAATGTAATTAAGAATATAATTGAGCTAACAGAAATATATAAATATTTTTTAGAAAAATTCAAAACTAAGTGTTGTAGTTACAACCAATTCCTCTAAAACCAATTTCAACTTTACCATCAGAATTAACTAAAACAGGAGTGATTCTGTCACCTCCAGAAAGTTTTTCAACTTCCTTCCACATTTCTGGTTGTTTTGAAACATCTATTTCTTCGAACTGGATTGATCTTTCTAATAGTTCTTCTCTCATCAAGTCGCAATATCCACAAGTTGGATGGCTATACATTATTGCTTTATTTTCTGATATATTTGACGAACTCAAAAGATACCTCTTAAAAAATTGTAATTAAATCTATTGATTATTCTTGTTATAAATCTTATCATACTAATATATTAAAAAAATTATTACCCGCTCAGCGAGCTGACCTAAATCGTTGAGAGGGTTTTTTGTTTTAAATCAACTGGAGAAATTAGATGGTAATAGCAGACAGAAACACCTCAAGTGTAGATGATAAAAAATGGTTCAACAGGATCGACAATGTAGTTGATGTTCCAAATCTTTTAGAAATTCAAACTGAATCGTTTGAATGGCTTAAGGGATCTGGAATAGTTGAGCTTACAGAGGAAATTTCTCCGATAGAAGACTTTTCTGGTGGCAGATTTGAAGTAAGACTTATCGATCATGAAATAAGAGAGCCAGAGTTTACAGAAGAAGAATGTAGAGAAAAGGAAATTACTTTTCAGGCTCCATTGTACATTACAGTTCAGCTTGTAATTAAAGAAACACAAGAAATTAAGGAGCAGGTGCTATTTTTTGGACATCTGCCTCTCATGACTAAGACTGGAACATTCATAATTAATGGAGCAGAGAGAGTTATTGTTTCTCAATTAGTAAGATCTCCAGGTGCTTACTTTACTACTGAAACTGATCCAGCAACAGGTAGGGAATTATGCTCTGCTAAGCTTATCCCATACAGAGGTGCTTGGATAGAATTAGAAACTTCAAACAAGGATATTATTTCTGTAAAAGTAGATAGAAAAAGAAAAGCAAATATAACAACCCTTCTTAGAGCAATCGGATGGAATACCGACCAAAAAATAATAAATGAATTCAAGAATGTTGACGTTGATTCAACCCATAAGTTTATAAAAGCAACTTTAGCTAGAGAAGGTAAAGATGTAACTCAAGACGAAGCTCTGATCGAATTTTATAAAAGACTTAGACCTGGAGAACCACCAAGTGTAGAAAATGCTAAAAATTTAATTGATGGCATGTTTTTTGATCCTAAAAAATATGATTTAGGTAAAGTTGGAAGACATAAACTTAGTGCAAAGTTATTGAACGCTAAAATCGATCAAAACTTAAATGCTGATGATAGAACTTTAACCAAAGAAGACATCATAGGAATCATCAGAAGACTTATACAAATAAATAACGGACAAGTTAGAAAAGACGATATAGATCATTTAGGAAATAGAAGAGTTAGAGGAGTAGGTGAATTAATTCAAAATCAAATCAGAGTTGGTTTAGTTAGAATGGAAAGGGTTGTTAAGGAGAGAATGTCAACTCAAATCGACCCAAGCAATACTACTCCAGCAGCATTGATAAACATTAGACCCATTGTTTCAGCGCTAAGAGAATTCTTTGGTGCATCACAATTGTCCCAGTTTATGGATCAAACTAACCCACTTGCAGAACTAACTCACAAAAGAAGGCTTTCAGCACTGGGTCCTGGAGGATTATCTAGAGATAGAGCTGGTTTTGACGTTAGAGACGTTCATCACTCCCATTACGGAAGAATTTGCCCTATTGAAACACCTGAAGGTCCTAACATTGGTCTTCTTGGTTCTTTATCAACATTTGGAAGAATTAATGAGTTTGGATTTATAGAAACTCCTTATAGAAAAGTTCTTAATGAATGTGAAAGTAAAGACGAAGATATTATAGGAAGAATCCCATTAGATGACATAAAAGATGATAAAGATAAGGTTATAGTAGAATCAGGAAAGGCTGTTAGTAAACAAGCATTTGAAGAAATATCTAAACTTTCTAAGCAAAAGATACCTGTAGTTCCATTCCCTTCCTCCAATGTTAAGGATGTCTCTTATATGACTGCTGATGTAGAAGAAGATTTTAGAATTGGTCAAGCAACTACCCAAGTTGATAATAAGGGTCAAATAGTTTCATCACAAGTTGAGGTAAGAGAAGAAGAAGGGTTTGCTCATGAAACACCTGAAAACATTGATTATATGGATGTTTCACCCATGCAAATAGTATCTGTTTCGACAGCCCTTATTCCTTTTCTTGAGCACGATGATGCTAACAGAGCATTAATGGGTTCAAATATGCAAAGACAGGCTGTTCCGTGTATTAGACCACAAGCGCCTTTAGTAGGAACTGGTATGGAAAGAAGAGTTGCAATTGATTCAGGTCAGGTAATTGAGTCTAGAACAGAAGGTGTAGTAAGCAGTGTTAATGCTGACAGAATAATTGTTACAGATCCCGATGGCAACGACCACGTACATGAAATGTATAAATACAGAAGATCTAACCAAGGTACCTGTATCAATCAAATTCCAGTTGTTAGAAAGGGACAGAAAGTAGAATTTAGGCAGCCTTTAGCAGATTCAACTTCAACTGATGGTGCAGAATTATCATTAGGTCAAAACCTAACAGTCGCATTTATGAGTTGGGAAGGTCTAAATTATGAAGATTCAATTGTTCTTAACGAAGACTTAGTAAGAAACGATCGATTTACTTCAGTGCATATAGAAAAACATGAAATAGAAGCCAGAGATACTAAGCTTGGTCCTGAAGAAATCACAAGAGATATTCCTAACGTAGGTGAAGAGGCTTTAGTTAGCCTTGATCAGGAAGGAATAGTAAGAATTGGAGCTAGAGTTAACCAAGGTGATATTTTAGTAGGTAAAATAACTCCAAAAGGTGAAACAGAGCTAACTGCCGAAGAAAAATTGCTTAGAGCAATTTTTGGTGAAAAAGCAAGAGATGTTAAAGATAGTTCATTGAGAGTTCCTCATGGTCAACATGGAAAAGTTATAGATGTAAAAATACTTACTAAAGAAAATGGAGATCAATTATTACCTGGGGTACAAAAAATTGTAAGAGTTTGGATTGCTCACACTAGAAAAATAACTCAGGGAGATAAAATGGCGGGAAGGCATGGAAACAAAGGAGTTGTTTCTAGAGTGCTTCCAAGAGAAGACATGCCATATCTTGAAGATGGAACTCCCATAGACATAATTCTTAATCCAATTGGTGTTCCAAGTAGAATGAACCTAGGTCAAATAATGGAAACTCATTTAGGCTGGGCTGCTAATATATTAGGATTCAAAGCAAGAACACCAGTTTTTGACGGCGCGAATGATGTAATAATCGAGGATCATTTAGCTAGAGCTTGGTTTGTTACTGTTTCAAATGCCATTGATAATAAAAAGGTAGAAAATAGTGAAATTGACTGGGATGTTGTTGATGAATGGTTAGAAGAAAGAGGGTATCAGAGAGATAAATTATGGAGCGATGCACCATCAAATCATGGTGTTGCGAGAGATGCATGTTTATCAATTTGGTTACAGGAAGTTGCCGGAGAAAAAATAGATAACCTAAAGCCAACACAACTAATGCAAAAAGCTTTAGAAATTTCAAGAGAGAAGAAAATGTCAGCTCCAATTTTTGGAAAGCAAAAGGTTTATGATGGAAAAACCGGAGTTGCATTTGAAAATCAAGTAACTGTTGGTAGTGTATATATGATGAAATTAATTCATCTAGTTGAAGATAAAATACATGCAAGATCAACTGGTCCTTACTCATTAATTACTCAACAGCCATTAGGTGGAAAAGCTCAGTTCGGTGGACAAAGATTCGGTGAAATGGAAGTCTGGGCACTAGAAGCTTATTCTGCAGCCTACACTCTTCAAGAAATGCTAACTATCAAATCAGATGATGTTGTTGGAAGAGTCAAAACCTACGAAGCAATAGTTAAGGGAGAACAAGTAATCCAACCTGGAGTCCCCGAATCTTTCCACGTTTTATTGAAAGAATTGCAAGGTTTAGGTCTTTCAATTGAATTGTTAAATAAGAGTCTAAGTGAAGAGCTTCCAACTAGATCTGGTTCTGCTTCGGGAGAAATAGATTGGAATGATATGCTGGATATTTCTGATTTTGATGAAGATTCTGATATAGAAATTGATGACGAATTATCAGATGAATCTGCTGAAGAAGAATCTGCAGACACTAACGATCAGGAAAATGAGATAGAAATTTCCCTTCCTGAAGATTCTAAGGAAGATTCAGATGAAGATACGGATGAAGAAATACAGGAAGAAAAATAATTTCTAAGCTAGATATAGAGCTTAAACAAGGAGAAAAAAATGACAACTAAATCATCATCAGACTTTAATTCTATAAGAATATCTCTGGCATCCCCAGAACAAATAAGAGCTTGGTCTTATGGAGAGGTCACAAAACCTGAAACAATCAACTACAGAACACTAAGACCTGAAAAGGATGGATTGTTTTGTGAAAAAATATTTGGTCCTACAAAAGATTGGGAATGTTACTGTGGAAAGTATAAAAAAATAAGATACAAAGGTGTTATTTGTGACAGATGTGGCGTGGAGGTAACTAGAGCTAAGGTACGTAGAGAAAGAATGGGACACATTAAACTTGCTGCCCCTGTTGCTCATATTTGGTTTTCAAAAAGTACACCTTCAAGACTAGGTTTACTACTTGATGTATCTCCTAAGAATCTAGAAAGGGTTCTATACTTTGCTCAATACATAGTTACATCTATAAACAATGATGAAAAATTAGATGCTATTAACTTTTTCAAACAAGATATGGAGCAAAAAATTGAAGATCTTAAGAAAAAATTAGATCAAATAATAGAATCTAAAGAATTTGAGAAAGAGCTAGAAATACTTGAAGTCAAGGTAAAAAAATCAGAACTTAAAGACCCTGAAAAACTTGAAACTATCTTAAAGTCAAAATACGAAGAACTAATTGAAGAAGAGCAAGAAATCACAGAAAACAGAATAGAAGAGCTAGAAGATCTTGATGTAATGCAACTTTTGACTGAAGCTAAGTATAGAGAATATAGAGATTTGTATGGTCCTGTTTTTGTAGCAGAAATGGGAGCAGAGGCTATTCTAAAAATTTTGAAGGAATTTGACCTTGAAAATGCTACAGAAACTTTAATTGATGAAATTAGACAAACATCAGGTCAAAGAAGAAAAAAAGCTATTAAGAGACTTAGAGTTATTGAAAGCTTTAAACAAAGTGGAAATAAGCCAGAATGGATGGTCTTAACAATATTACCTGTTTTGCCTCCAGAGTTACATCCTATGGTTCAGCTAGATGGTGGAAGATTCGCAACATCTGACCTTAATGATTTATATAGAAGAGTTATTAATAGAAATAATAGATTAAAACATCTTCTAGACCTGCAAGCTCCTGAAATTATTATTAGAAATGAAAAAAGGATGCTCCAAGAAGCAGTAGATGCACTTATTGATAATGGAAGAAGAGGAAGACCTATACTGGGATCTCATAATCATAAGTTAAAATCTCTTACAGATTTATTGAGAGGAAAACAAGGAAGGTTTAGGCAAAACTTATTAGGTAAAAGAGTTGATTACTCTGGACGATCAGTGATTATTTCAGGCCCTCAACTAAAACTTTATGAATGCGGATTACCTAAAAAGATGGCATTAGAATTATTTAAGCCATTCGTTATGAATTCTTTAGTAGTTAAGGGATATGCTCACAATATAAAGTCTGCTAAAAGGTTAGCAGAAAGATCTCAACCTGAAATTTGGGATATTTTAGAAGAGGTAATCAAAGACCACCCAGTGCTACTAAATAGAGCACCAACACTTCATAGGCTTGGAATTCAAGCATTCCAACCAGTTCTAGTAGAAGGTTCAGCTATTCAGCTTCATCCACTTGTATGTACAGCTTTCAATGCTGACTTTGATGGAGATCAAATGGCTGTCCATGTCCCTTTATCTAAAGAATCTGTTTTAGAAGCAAAAAAAATAATGCTTTCAACAAATAACATGTTAGCTCCTAGGTCTGGGGAACCGATTGTTGCTCCTAACTTAGATATGGTTCTAGGTATTTACTATCTTACTGGCATTGACAAAAAAGAAGAGAATGAAAAGATTCCAACATTTGATTCGAGAGAATCGGCAATTTTTGCTCATGAGGTTGAAAGTTTATCTTTGAGAGAACCAATAAACCTAAAAATAAATGATGAGTATGTTGAAACCACAGTCGGAAGATTGTTATGGCATGAAATTATTCCTGAACAATTAGGGTTTAGAAATCAACAGTTTACAAAATCTTCAATTGAGGATCTTGTTGCAGACTGTTATGGTCTTTTAGGAAAAGATGTAACTACAGTAGTGCTTGATGACATTAAGGATATAGGATTTAAGTATGCTACCGTTTCTGGAACTACAATTGCGATAAAGGATATTGTTACTCCACCTCAAAAACAATCATTGCTTTCTTCAGCTGACCAAAAGATAAGAAAATTAGATGAGCAATATATGGAAGGAATGATAACTCAAGCTGAAAGATACCAAAGTTCTATAAACGTTTGGGAAGATGTTTCGAAAAAAATGGAATCAGCAGTTTCAGATTCTCTTCCAAATTATGCTGGTATCTATTCAATGGCAGATTCAGGAGCAAAAGGAAACCTAGCACAGATTAAACAAATGGCTGGAATGAGAGGTTTAATGTCAGATCCTAAAGGTAGAATTATTGAATTACCTATAAGATCTTCTTTTGCAGAAGGGCTGAGTGTTATGGAGTACTTTATTTCAACTCACGGAGCTAGAAAAGGTCTAGCTGACACAGCTTTAAGAACGGCGGACTCGGGTTATTTGACTAGACGTTTAGCTGACGTTGCTCAAGACCTAATAATAAACACAGTTGATGATGAAAATGCTACAGGAATTAGAATCAAAGCAGATGATGATAATATGGGTTCTAGCCTAGCAGACAGAATTGTTAGTAGATTTCCTTCAATTCCAGTAACACATCCTGAAACAGGAGAAGTTATTGTAGATACTGATACTATTATTTCCCCTGCTTTAGCAAAAGAAATAGAAGCCTTGGGTATTGATGAAGTGTGGTGTTATTCGCCTCTTTCTTCTACTGCAAAAAAAGGAATCTCACAAAAATGTTATGGTGCATCTCTTGCTACTGGAGAGCCTTCAATGATGGGAGAAGCAGTAGGAATTATTGCAGCTCAATCTATAGGAGAACCAGGTACTCAATTAACTATGAGAACTTTCCATACAGGTGGTATTGCAGGATTAGATATTACATCAGGTTTACCAAGAGTTATTGAGCTTTTCGAAGCAAGAATTCCTAAAGGAGTATCAATTCTTTCTGAAATTTCAGGAAGTGTTAAGTTAGGTAATGTTGGAGATTTGAGAGTTGTTAGAATTTCTAACACTGAAAAAAATTCAGTAACAACTCAAATACCAGATACACATCGAGCAACTGTTAAAACAGGACAAAGAATAGGTGTAGGAGAGACTATTGTTTCTATGAAGAAATCATTAGTTTCAAAACTAAAAAAACAAGATGATTTTGAAGAAATTTCTAAAGATGTTGTTGCTCCTTATGAAGGAATAGTCAGTGTATCCAAAAATGAAATCACAATAACTTGGGAGGATGAAAACGAAAGAGAATATGCGATCCCAGCTGCTTCTGAATTATTAGTATCAGACGGCCAAAAAATTGAAGCTGGAGACCCTATAACATCTGGTCCTAAAAATCCACATGAAATTCTAAGGATCCAAGGAGTAGAAGAAGTTCAGACTTACTTAGTAAACGAAGTGCAAGCTGTTTATAGATCTCAGGGTGTACACATACATGATAAGCACATTGAAGTTATATTAAAACAAATGCTTAGAAAAGTTAGAATTGAAAATGCTGGAGATACAGGTTTGCTACCAGGTGAGCTTATCGATAAATTTGATTTTGAAGAACTCAACAGTAATATGCTGAATGAAAATAAAGAAACTGCAGAAGCTACACCTGTTCTTCTTGGAGTTACAAGAGCATCTCTTGTAACTGACTCTTTCTTGGCTGCAGCTAGTTTCCAAGAAACTGCTAGAGTATTAACTGAAGCAGCAGTAAATGGATCTGTAGATCAACTATCAGGATTAAAGGAAAACGTTATCATTGGTAGATTAATTCCTGCTAGAATGGATCAATCTCCTGAAGGATTAGAATTATTGGGAATTGATAAGGATACTAACACCTCAGAAGGAACTGGATTAACAGGAATGACTGAAGCACCTGCTACTTTTGAAGAAGCTTTAGCTGCTATTGCAGGTGACGAGGAAGGAAATGGTAATAACGACTCTGGATCAACTGAAGATTTATTAGATTTATTAAATCTAGAAACAGAAGAAAATAAATCAGAAGAAAATGAATCGGAAGAAAATGAATCTGAGGATATTGATTTAGAAAGTATGCTAAATAT
>CEUZ01249460.1_pt1 | contig 12147 bp, 14 predicted proteins | sample 361511 | NCBI WGS metagenome assembly CEUZ01 (sample SAMEA2622822, study PRJEB7988) | marine metagenome | biome: marine biome (ENVO:00000447); feature: surface water layer (ENVO:00002042); material: "saline water (ENVO:00002010), including plankton (ENVO:xxxxxxxx)" | depth 5 m
TACCAATTATAGCTATAGCAAAAGGTAAATTCAGAAATAGTGGTAACGAAACATTTTTTCATAATGGAAAATCATACAAGTTTTCTAAAAACGACCCCACCTTGTTTTTTTTGCAAAGATTAAGAGATGAAGCGCATAGATTTGCTATTAGCGCTCACAGAGCTAAAAGAAAGAAAGGAATAAGTAGGTCACTACTTGATCAGATTGAAGGTATAGGATCTATAAGAAAAAGGGCCCTTTTAAACCATTTTGGATCTGCAAGAGCAGTGGAATCCGCTAGTTTAGATGAAATCAAATCTGTAAATGGAGTTGAAGAAAAAGTTGCAAAAAAGATATATAATTTTTTTCACGAATGAAAATAAAAATTCCGAATTATCTAACCATAGGAAGAATCATAATCGTACCTATTTTTGTTATAGCATTTTATCTTCCAGGATTTTATGGGGATTTGATACCATTTTTATTATTTGTGGTCGCTTCATTTACAGATTTTTTAGATGGCCTTCTGGCAAGAATGTTCAAAGAAGAATCTAAGTTAGGAGAATTATTAGATCCAATAGCAGATAAAATTATAGTCGCAACAGCACTTACGCTATTAGTAATGGATGGAACAATCAAAAATTTTGAAGTAATAGCTGCAATAATAATTTTAACAAGAGAAATACTTGTCTCTGGTTTAAGAGAATTTTTAGCAAAAGGTAAGATCAATATGCCAGTCTCTAGTTTAGCTAAGTTAAAAACTTTTTTACAGATGTTTGCTATTGCGATTTTATTAACTGGCGAAACTGGAAATAAAATTTTGAATTTTCAAGATTATAATGCTCAAACAATTGGCATAATACTGCTTTGGCTTTCGGCTTTTTTAACTCTTTATACTGGCTATGATTATCTGAGAAAAGGTATTGATCATGCTATATCTGAGGACAGTAAAGATTAAGCTGCCTTTTTTTTTCTAACTAAAATTTGATACCCGTCTGCAAGGTCTATTATTGTCTTACATACTTTAAAATTAAAGTTTGCAATTGATGCTACGGGTGTTACTTCAGCTGCTGTACCAGTTAAAAAACATCCTTCAAAGTTTGAAAGTTCTTCAGGTGATATTTTTCGTTCCTCAACAGAAATATTTTTTGATTTTGCAATCTCAATGACTGTCCTTCTAGTAATACCGTCTAAAAAAGAGTCTGGTATAGGAGTATGTAGTTTTCCATCTTTGTCTTTAAAAAAAATATTTGCCCCTGTTGCTTCAGCTATATTTCCCTCATGGTCCAACATTAATGAGTCTGTGTAACCATCTCTTTCTGCTTCATGTTTTGATAATGTGCATATCATATAAAGACCAGATGCTTTTGTATCCCAAGGTATTGTGTCTGGCGCAGGTCTTTTCCATTTTGAAATGTTTAATTTAATCCCCTTAGTTTTTAATTTGGGATCAAAATATGATCCCCACTCCCAAGTAGCTATTGCAACATGAATTTTTGTTTGTTGAGCAGATATCGCCATCATTTCACTACCTCTCCAAGCAACAGGTCTTACATATCCATTTTCAACATTTTGGGCAGATACTATTTTTCTACTAGCAGAATTTATCTCTTCTTCAGAATATGGAATCTGAAAACCCATACGTTTTGCAGAATAGAAAAATCTTGATGTATGCTCCTCCAATTTATAAATTTCTCCATCATAAACCCTCTCACCTTCAAAAACGCAACTTGCATAATGAAGACCGTGGCTTAATACATGTAGTTTAACATCTTGCCAGTTAACAAGATTGTTATTATACCAAATTTTCCCTGATCTTTTATCGTAAGGTATCATGATGATTTTTTTTTTTTAAAAAATATCTTTGTATATATAATATGTCAATATAACTTACCAATTATGAAAGAACTTTTATATTTAAAAGATGATCATTTAAAAGAATTTATAGAAAAATTGTTTATTGGATACAGAGAGACCTTTGGTGATGCAAAAAAAACGCTAGACAAGTATTCTTTGGGCACCGCACATCATAAAGTAATACATTTGCTATCCATTTACAAAGGTATTACTGTTTCTGAGCTTTTAAAGAAATTAAAGATTACTAAACAAAGTTTAAATAGAATTATTAAAGATTTAATTAAATTAGATATTATTTTTTTTAAAAAAGATAAAAAAGATAGTAGGATGAAGCATATCTTTTTAAATGAAAAAGGAGAAAAGATTTTTAATGAAATTTTTTCATCTCAAAAAAAAAGAATTTATAAAGCTTTACTTAATTCAACATCTGAAGAGGTCTTATATTTTAACAATGTTATGAAAAAGATAATTCATGAATAAATACACTAGTCATATTTTAGTTGTAGACGATGATGACGGAATAAGGACTTTGGTGAAGCAATATTTGAATGAAAAAAATTTTTTAGTTTCAACTGCTAAAAATGCAGAAGATGCCAAAAAAAAAATTTCAGTTATTAAATTTGATTTAATAGTACTAGATATCATGATGCCAGGAAAGAGTGGGTTAGAATTTACGAAAGAGAATAAAGATCAAATTAATACCCCTATAATTCTCCTTACAGCAAAAGGTGAAGCTGATGAAAGAATACAAGGTCTTGAGACAGGTGCAGATGATTATTTACCTAAACCTTTCGAACCACAGGAACTTGTTTTAAGAATAAATAACATTTTAAATAAAACTAGACTTAAAAATCAGAAAAGAATTATTGAATTTGATAATATTAAAATTGATCTTAATAAAATGATAATAACAAAAAATAGAAGTGAATTTAAAATAAATATAACTGAAAAAATAATATTAGAAAAAATGATTAACGCACCTGGAGAAACTTTTACAAGAGAGTTTATTGGTAAATTGATTAGTATTGATAAAGAGAGATCCATTGATGTAATTATTACCAGATTAAGAAAAAAAATAGAAATGGATCCAAAAAATCCAAAATATTTACAAACAATTAGAGGTTCGGGATATGTTTTATGGATTGAATAAATTTGTTAAAAATTTGCTTCCTAAAAGATTATTTTATAGAGCTCTACTGATTGTAGCTGCTCCAATAATAATTTTGCAGATAACTATATCTATTGTTTTTTTCGATAGCTTATGGATAAAAACAAATAAAGGTATGACAAGAGCTTTGGTGGGAGAAATTAAAACTTTTATAAAAGCATATCAGAACGAAAATTATAACAAGGAGTCACTCATTAATCTTTATAAAGAAAATTTAAATTTAAATGTAAATTATGTGAAATTGAAACCTTTGCCAGATGTAAATCAAGAGAGATGGTTTAGTCCAATGGATAGAACTTTGAGAAGAGAACTTAAATCAAAATTGCTAATTTATTGGTTTGACACTACCTCTTATAAAAATTTGATTGATCTAAAAATAAAATATGAAGATGGATATTTTCAATTTTATATTCCTAAGGAGCGAGTTACAAGTTCTTCGGCTAGAATGTTTGCATTATGGATTACTTTGCCTGCCTTTTTATTAATTACAATATCATTAATTTTCTTAAAAAATCAAACAAGACCTATTACAAGACTTGCAATAGCTTCTGCAAAATTTGGTAGAGGTGAAGATATTGACGAGTTCAGACCCTCAGGTGCTTTGGAAATTAGAGAAGCAGGTTATGAATTTGATAGAATGAGAAAAAGAATAATAAGACATCTCAATCAGAGATCTGAAATGCTCTCAGGAATAAGTCATGATTTAAGAACACCGTTAACAAGAATTAAATTACAACTAGCTTTAATCAAAGATAAAGATATTGCAGAAAAACTCTCAAAAGATGTAATTGAAATGGAAAAAATGTTAAATGAATATCTTCAATTTGCAAAATCCCAATTTTCAGAAAAATCAGAAAAATTTAATATTGATAATCTTATAAGTGAAATAATTAAAGACTACTCAAATAAAAATATTTCAAAAGAATCCTCTGAAAGTATCTTTTTAGTTGCAAGAAGGAATTTAATTAAACGATGCATTAATAATTTATTGGATAATAGTTTGAAATATGCAAAATCTGTAAAAATAAGTCTAAACAAAAGTAAAAACCATATAATCTTAATAATAGATGATGACGGACCTGGAATTCCGAAAAATGAGTACGAGAATGTTTTTAAACCTTTTTATAAAATAGATAAAAGCAGAGGAGATGCAAGATCTAGCGTCGGGCTTGGTCTTTCAATAGCTTCAGATATAATTAGGTCGCATGGTGGAAACATTGCTTTAGATGACTCACCGGAGGGCGGCCTTAGAGTTAAGATTTTGCTCCCCTACTAGTCTTTTTTGTTTTATTTTTTTCTAAAACTTTTATTTTTTTTTCCAATTTTTCTATTCTTTTATTCATTATTTCTGTTTCCTCTTTGCTGGTTAATTTCATTTTAAAAACAAGCTCATCCCTTTTTGACTTTAAAATATTAATAACTTCTGAACTTAAATCGTTGTACGAAATGACGCCTTGTTCAAATAGTTTTATCAGTTTATCTAGTACAAATTTTGATTTTGACATATTAATTTCAATTAAAATATTATAATTTTATTTTATAATTAAAAATGTTTATTCACAATCTAAATCCTGTCGCATTAGAAATATTTTTTTTTAAGATACATTGGTATTCACTTGCATATATTTTTGGAATAATCTTAGGCTGGCTCTATTGTAAAAATATATTAATTAAAGATAAATCTCTCAATGATACATTTGATGATTTAATTAATTATATTGTTTTAGGAATAATAATAGGAGGGCGTTTAGGTTACGTTGTATTCTATAATTTTGAATATTATTTTCAAAATATTTTAGAAATTTTTATGATCTGGGAAGGAGGAATGTCTTTTCATGGTGGGTTAATAGGGGTTATTATATCGACATATATTTTCAGTAAAAAAAGAAAAATCGATAAATTTATATTTTTAGATTTAATTTCCTTAGTAGCACCAATTGGAATTTTTTTTGGTAGAATAGCAAATTTTATAAATTCAGAACTTTACGGAAGGGAAACAGACCTTTTTTGGGGTGTAAAATTTCCAAAAGTTGATGACCTTTATAGACATCCCTCGCAAATTTATGAGGCAATTTTTGAAGGTGTAATTTTATTTATAATTTTAAATTTTTTACATATGAAAGATAAATTTAAAACTCCTGGGCTTATATCAAGTATGTTCTTAATATTTTATTCTTTATTTAGGATTTTTACGGAAATATTTAGGGAACCAGATAATCAAATTGGATATATTTTATTCCATTTTTCTTTAGGCCAATTAATAAGTTTTGTATTTCTAATTTTTGGGTTTTTTTTATATTTCAAAAAACATGAAAAAGAATAATAAAAAAATTTTTACTTTAGATAAATTTATAGATTTTGCTCTTTATGATAAAGATAATGGATACTATGTAAAAAAAAATCCATTTGGAAAAAAGGGCGATTTTATAACATCTCCTAATATTTCAATTTTATTTACAGAAATGATAGCTATATGGATTATATCACTATGGGAGTTTCTTGGAAGGCCAAAAGAATTTAATGTTGTAGAGCTCGGTGCTGGTAATGGAGAGATGGCAAAAGATTTAATAAAAACTTTTGAAAGATTCCCCAATTTTAAAAATTCTTACAAATTAAATATTTTTGAAAAGAGTAAAAGTTTAATTGAGCTTCAAAAAAAGAAACTTAAATTATACAAGGTAAAATGGATTAAGAACCTTGAAGATGTATCTGATATCCCAACCATCTTTATTGCAAATGAGTTTTTTGATGCATTACCAATTAAACAATTTTTAAAAACAAATGATATATGGTACGAAAAAAAAATTGAATGTAGAGATAATGGACTAAAACCTAAATTTTTTGAGGAGAGAGTGAATGTGTCAAAAATAAAAAAAAAATTAGGACTTGATATTTTTTTAAATCAAAATTTTGTCGAATTTTCACCTAGTTTATTTGAATACTTAAAGATAATATCTAAAAAGATTACTCTAAATGATGGTGGTATATTAATAATAGATTATGGAAATTGGGAAAAAAAAATGAGAGATACCTTAAAATCTTTTTCAAAACACAAACCGAATAATTTATTTGAAAACATTGGAAAATCAGACATTACATATGATATTAATTTTCAATCTTTAAAAAAAATTTTAAATTCGTTTGATTTAAAAATTAATGGATGTTCTACTCAAAAAAGTTTCCTTTTAAATATGGGAATTTTAGAAAGAGCAGAAATCATATCAAAAAATCTTACATTTAGTAAGAAAGCTGACATTTATTATAGATTAAAAAAATTAATAGATAAAAAAGAAATGGGTGAAATTTTTAAAGTACTTTTTGCCTCTAATTCTAAAAACAAATTTAATATAGGATTTTAAGTTGATTAAATCAAAAAAGCTCAAAAATTTTAGATCAATAAAACATGCTTTTTTTAATAGATCTGGAGGAAAATCTGGTGGAATATATAAAGGTCTTAATTGTGGAATTGGCTCCTTAGATAATAAAAAAGATGTAATTAAAAATTTAAATATAGCAAAAAATAAAATTGGACTTTCTAAAAATAATTTAGTTTTATTAAAACAAATTCACTCTGACAAATTTCATTTTATTAAAACAAGTTTTAATTTTAAAAAAAAAATTGGCGATGCACTTTTAACAAAAACCAAAAAAATAGGTTTGGGGATTTTGACGGCTGATTGTGTTCCTATATTACTTTTCGATAAAAAAGAAAAAATCATAGGCGCAATTCATGCTGGATGGAAAGGTGCTTATAAAGGAATTATATACAAGGTAGTCAAGTTTATGATTAAAAAGGGCTGCGATAAAAAAAATATTATTGCTGTTATTGGACCGTGTATAACTCAATCAAGTTATGAAGTAAAAAAAGATTTTAAGATCAAATTTTTAAGAAAAAATAGGAAATATAAATCTTTCTTTAAGCTAAGAAATGGAAAAACATATTTTAGCCTTAATAAGTTTGTTTATTATCAACTTAAAGAACTTGGTGTTAATAACTTGGAAATTATAAATAAAAACACTTTTGATCCAAAAAATAATTTTTATAGTGCAAGAAGATCCAAAAAAAATAATGATTCAGATTATGGTAGAAATATTTCAATAATTATGATTAATTAAGGTACTTAATGAAACTTTTAAGTGGAAACAGCAATAAAACACTTAGTAAAAAAATATCAAAAGTTCTTAAAACTAAGTTAGTAAATTCAAGTATAAGAAAATTTGCGGACGGTGAAATTTATATTGAAATAAATGAAAATATTAGAGGTAACAGTATTTTTATTGTTCAATCTGTTTCCTCGCCGGCAAATGATAATTTAATGGAACTGTTACTTTGTATTGATGCTTTAAAAAGATCCTCTGCAAAAAATATTACAACTGTAATCCCATATTTTGGTTATGCTAGACAAGATAGAAAAGTTGTGCCAAGGACATCAATTTCAGCCAAACTTGTTTCAAACTTAATCACTCAAGCTGGTGCAGACAGAGTGGTAACGCTTGACTTGCACGCTGGACAGATCCAAGGTTTTTTTGATATCCCGGTTGATAACTTGTTCGCAACCCCAATTTTTGCAAGGCATGTTAAAAAAAATATTAAAAGTAAAAATATTATTTGTGTAGCACCTGATGTTGGAGGAACAGAGAGAGCAAGGGCATTAGGAAAAATTTTAGATGTTGGTTTAGCAATTGTAGATAAAAGAAGACCTGCTCCAGGTAAATCCAAAGTTATGAATATAATTGGTAATGTCAAAGATAAAACCTGTATAATAGTTGATGATATCATTGACTCTGGAGGAACAATTGTTAATGCAGCAAAGGCCCTTACAGATAGAGGTGCGAAAGATGTGTATGTTTATATTACTCATGGTGTCTTAAGTGGAGAAGCAGTAAAAAAAATTCAAAAATCTAATATAAAAAAATTAGTAATAACAGACAGTATAGATAATAATGATAGAGTAAAGAATGCCAGAAATATTGAAGTTTTAACAATATCTAATTTATTAGGTGAAGCAATTAAAAGGATTTCAAATTCAACATCAGTTTCTGACTTATTTAAATAATTTTCTTGAGTTATTAATTAACTGTGCTAAAAATCCATAAAATTTTTATGACCTCTATTGACGCTAATTCTAGAAATACCAACACTAAAGGTGAGCTTAATTCCTTAAGATCTGAAGGTAATGTACCTGGAATTATATATGGTGGTAAGGAAAAAAATCAAAAAGTTTCTATATCAAAGAAAACAATAAAATTTTTACTAAATAAAGAAAATTTTTTATCCAATATTCTTAAATTAAACTTAGATGGAAGTGTTCAAGATGTTTTACCAAGAGAAATTAAATTTGATACTGTCACGGATGAACCAATACATGTAGATTTTTTAAGAGTTGTAAAAGGGTCTACAATTATTATTGAAATTCCAGTCAAATTTATAAACAGTGATAAGTCGCCAGGCCTTAAAAGAGGTGGTGTTTTAAACATAGTAAGAAGAAAAGTAGAACTTAAATGCCCAACTGAAAATATTCCGACTGAATTGGTAATTAATTTAGAAGGCATGGATATTGGTACAAGTTTTAAAATTTCATCAGTGAAACTTCCAGAAAATGTTGTTCCAACTATTCAAGGTAGAGATTTTGTTGTCGCTACATTAGCGGCACCAACTATTATTAAAGAACCCGAAAAACCAGCAGAAAGTGAGGAAGGTGCGGAGGGAGCAGAAGCTTCAACAGAGGGCACTGAAGGAGAGGCTAAAACGGCAGCAGCTGATGGTGACAAAAAAGAAGCTGATAAATCAGATAAAAAAGAAGGTGAAGATAAAAAACCTGCTGCAAAATCTACTCCAGAAAAAAAATAATCAAAATTTGTGTATTTAAAATTTCAGAATTAAAAATATTTATGCTTTTATTTGTAGGCCTTGGTAACCCAACACTTAATAGTGAAAATAATAGGCATAATATAGGCTTTAAAATTATTGATGCGATTAATCAAAAATTTAAATTATCTAAGCAAAAACCAAAATTTAAAGGTCTTCTAACAACGGGAAATATAAATGAAAAAAAAGTCTACGCAATAAAACCACTTACATTTATGAATAACTCAGGGATATGTATCAGAGAATTGATAGAATATTTCAAAATAGAAGCTGAAGATGTAATTGTTTTCCATGATGATTTAGATATAGATTTTGGTAAAATTAAAGCTAAATTTGGAGGTTCAGATGCTGGTCATAACGGTATAGCATCTATAGATAAATTTATCGGAAAAGACTATTCGAGAGTTCGTATAGGTATTGGAAAACCAAAATCAAAATCTGCTGTTTCAGATTATGTCCTCAAAGATTTTGACGAAGACGAGGCTCAAGAATTAGAAAAAATTATAGAAAATATTACAAACTCGTTGACTATCCTTCTTGATAAAAAGCTTGATCTATTTTCTAGCACTGTCAATAATAAATAATGGGATTTAAATGTGGCATTGTTGGATTGCCAAATGTAGGAAAGTCTACTTTATTTAATGCTTTAACAAATTCTAACAAAGCTCAGGCTGAAAATTTTCCATTTTGTACTATTGATCCAAATATTGGAGTAGTCCCGGTACCTGACACAAGATTAGATAAACTCAGTCAAATTTCTAAATCTAAAAAAAAAATAAATACAACTATTTCATTCGTTGATATTGCGGGCTTGGTAAAAGGAGCGTCAAAAGGAGAAGGCCTAGGTAACAAATTTTTATCTCATATTAGAGAAGTAGATGCCATTATACACATGATAAGATGCTTTGAGTCAAGTGATATTCAGAACGTTAATAAAGATGTTGATCCAATTAGGGATTTAGAAATTATAGAAACTGAAATGGTTTTAGCAGATCTTGATAGTATCGAAAAAAGATTGGATAAAAAAAATAAAAAAAATGTTGAAACTGATCAAATTGATGTATTAGAGAAAGCTTTAAAGTTGATTAATAGTGATAAAAATCCCGAGTTATTACGTGAAAACTTTGATAATAAAATATTAAAACAAAGTGGCTTATTAACAGTTAAACCAAAAATTTTTGTTTGTAATGTTGAAGAACACAATATCAAAATAGGCAACAATCATACAAAACGATTTATTGATAAGTTTGGAAGTGAAAATACTATAATAATTTCAGCTGAAATTGAAAATCAAATAAACCAGTTAGAAGACACTGAAAAGGAAAATTATATGAAAATGATTAATCTTGATGAAACTGGGTTAAATAGTCTAATAAAAAAAGGATACGATATACTAAAACTAGATACGTTTTTTACGTCTGGTCCAGAGGAAACTAGGGCATGGACTATTCAAAAAAGTTGTAACGCTCAAAAAGCTGCAGGCGAGATTCACAGTGATTTTGAAAAAGGCTTTATAAGAGCTGAAACTATAAGTTTTGAAGATTTTGTTGAAAACTGTGGTTGGGTAAATTCTAAATTGAATGGAAAAATGAGATTAGAAGGTAAAGAATATATTGTGAAAGATGGCGATATTTTAAACTTTCGTTTCAATACGTGACCACAGTCTTTTCATACTGAAATATGCTAATAGTGATGCAATAAAGAGATAAATTATTGCTTTAAAACCAATTCTATGACGAGTTTCTAAATGTGGTTCTGCTGCCCAAGCCAAGAAGGTTGTCACATCCATTGCCATTTGCTCCTCGGTTGCCTCTGTTCCATCGTTATACTCAACTAGCCCATCTTCTAATACTTTTGGCATTTTTATTTTTTGCCCTGACATGTAAAGATTGTAATAAACACCATCATCTAAAGAAATATCACTTGGAGGATCAACATATCCCAATAGTACAGAATAAATATAGTCAGCTCCTCCTTTTCGTGCTTTTACGAGAACTGACATATCTGGAGGGTAGGCTCCACCATTAGATGCTTTTGCCTCTTGCTCGTTTTGGTATGGGTTAACAAATTTATCAGATAATTTTGCAGGCCTTGTAAACATTTCTCCGTCTGCGTTGGGTCCGTCAGTTACTTCAAAATTAGATGCAATAGCTTTTGCCTCATCTTTAGAAAATTCTGGACCTCCAGTTTCAGCCAAATTTCTATAACTTAAATACTTCATTGAGTGACATGAGGCGCAAACTTCATTGTAAACTTGATAACCTCTTTGTAAAGAGCCTCTATCAAACTTTCCAAAAAAACCTTTGAATGTCCAGTCAACATTTAAAGGTTCAACTCCATCCTCTGCAGAATATGTATTTTGAATTAAGAAAATAGATAAAAAATATATTATTAAAATTGATTTAATTGATTTTTTCAAAACTTGAACCTTCTGATTTTTGGTTAATTCTGGCCATTTCCATTTTGGGTAAGCCGCCACCTAGCACAGGATCAGAAATACTTAATGGTAATGGTGTGGTTCTTTCCTTTAACCCTAAAATTGGTAATATAACCAAAAAATGAATAAAGTAATATGCTGTTGCAACTCTAGCAATCAACAAATAGAGCCCTTCTGCCGGCATCGCACCTACATATCCTAGTATTAGCACGTCTAAAACCAACAACCAATAAAATTGCTTATATAAAGGTCTAAAAACTGCAGATCGAATTTTTGAAGTGTCTAACCAAGGTAATACAACTAAAATAAAAATTGAAGCGAACATGGCTATTACACCTAAAAGCTTATCTGGAACTGATCTTAAAATTGCATAAAAAGGTAAAAGATACCACTCAGGAACTATATGTGCTGGGGTAACCATAGGATTAGCTTCAATATAATTGTCTGAGTGACCCAAAATATTTGGAGAGTAAAAAACGAAAAAAGCAAAAACAATTAAAAATAATAATAGAGCGAACAAATCTTTGATTACAATATACGGATGAAATGGGACTGTGTCCTTTGAAGGTTTTTTTACATCAATACCAATTGGATTATTATTCCCTGGAACGTGCAATGCCCATATATGAAGTATAACTAAACCTAAAATTAAAAATGGAAGTAAGTAATGTAAACTAAAAAATCTTGTTAAAGTTGGGTTATCTACTGCGTAACCACCCCATAACCAATTTGTTATACTTTCTCCAACTAATGGGATAGCACTAAATAGACTTGTAATAACTGTAGCACCCCAAAAACTCATTTGTCCCCAAGGTAGAACATAACCCATAAAAGCTG
>CEUZ01290846.1_pt1 | contig 12147 bp, 13 predicted proteins | sample 361511 | NCBI WGS metagenome assembly CEUZ01 (sample SAMEA2622822, study PRJEB7988) | marine metagenome | biome: marine biome (ENVO:00000447); feature: surface water layer (ENVO:00002042); material: "saline water (ENVO:00002010), including plankton (ENVO:xxxxxxxx)" | depth 5 m
ACTTTATCCGAAAATATTACATCTGCATTTTTAGCTGCTACTTTGGGATCGTTGAATATGTTAACTTTTCTTTTGTTTTTTCTTACCCAGTTCATTACAAACTTTGGAGGTTTATAATTCTTAGGACATCCAATGTTTAAATTAAATTTAAATTTTACCGAAGTTGCTATTAAACTATTAAGAACGTTATTAGAGTCACCAATCCAACATATATTTAATTTTGATATCGGCTTCTTTTTAATTTCCTCTACAGTGAATACATCTGAAAGTACCTGGCACGGGTGAGAGCTTGGACTCAATAAATTTATGATAGGAATAGTCAGATTTTTACTAAAATCTTCAATTTTTTTATCGCTACCAGTCCTTAGCATAAATCCATCTCCATAAGTCGATAAAATTTTTGCAGTATCTGCAAGGCTTTCTCCACCTTTTCCTAAATGAAGCTCATTTGCTTTAATAGTTATTGATCCTGCTCCTAATTGATTAATTGCTACATGAAAACTTAAACGAGTTCTGGAACTTTGTTTTTCGTACATTTGAATAATTAGCTTTCCATTTAAAGGTTTATCTTTATCTATATCAAGTGTGTTAAGTTTTTTTCTTTTATTTTTTCTTTTTTTCGTATCATTTAGGATTTTTCTTAAATCTTTAGCAGGTATATCTTTAAGATTTATAAAGTTTTTCATTAGTTTTTATACTCTCTGCAAACTTTCTTAATTATTTTTAAAGCGAGATTAATTTCGCTTTTCTTAACATTTAATGGAGGTAAAATTCTTACTACATTTTCTGCCGCTCTTATCGTTAACAAATAGTTTTTCTCTAAAGAATTAATAAATTTCATTTGATTAAAATGTAATTGTATTCCAATTAATAAACCCTTTCCTCTTATATCTTTAATTAATTTTGGGTATTCTTTTTTAATATTATTTAGTTCATATAAAAAATATTTTGATAAATTTAAAACATTTTTCAAAAAATTCTTTTTATGTATTTGATCTAAAACTGCATTTCCAACTGACATTGCTAAAGGATTTCCTCCAAATGTAGACCCGTGCGATCCTGGCCCCATATGTTTTGCAACTTTATTTGTCATTAGGACTGCGCCTATGGGAAATCCACCCCCTATACCTTTTGCTATTGGAACTATATCCGGTTTAATTTTAGCATGTTCAAATGCAAAAAATTTTCCTGATCTTCCGATGCCACACTGCACTTCGTCCAAAATAAGTAAAATATTTTTTTTATTACATATTTTTCTTAAATCTCTTAAACACCAGTTTGGAATAACGTTAATACCACCTTCTCCCATAATTGTTTCAACCATTATTGCTGCTGTTTTATTTGTTATAGATTTTTTTAATGCTTTGTGATCACCAAACTCAAAATGGTCAAAACCATCTACTTTTGGTCCAAATCCTTCTGTCATTTTTTTTGATCCACTTGCATATATTGTGGCCAAGGTTCTTCCATGAAACGAATTTTTTACACAAAGAATTCTATTTTTTTTAGTTTTACCAATGGAATAAAAGTATCTTCTTGCAGCTTTTATTGCTGCTTCTGTAGCCTCGACTCCACTATTCTGAAAAATAACAGAATCAGCAAATGTTCGTTGGGTCAATCTTTTTGCTAGTCTTTCTCCCTCAGGTATTTGAAATGCATTTGACACATGCCATACTTTAGATGCTTGTCTTTTTAGAGCTCTAAATAAGTATGGGTTACTGTGACCTAATGAGTTAACCGCTATACCTTGAACAAAGTCTAGGTATTTTTTGCCCTTAGATGAATATAAGAAGCTACCTTTTCCTTTTTTAAAAGAAATTTTTCTTCTATTATAATTGTTTGCCAGAGAAGTCATAAAATTTTAAATTTATTTTATACACATTTAAATCACATTAACTTATATAAAATTCAACTAATGGTTAATTTTTAAAGATAAAAATAATTGTTAAAAAAGTTGAAAAAAAACTTGATTATAATCAGAAATTGTGTGTTACATCATATTGTGTATAAAATAATTTATTGTACTATATATAGTAAAATATGAGCTGGGACGAAAAAAAAATAGAAATATTAAGAAATGAATGGGGCAAGGGAAAAACAGCCTCCCAAATAGCTGAATTAATTGGTGGTGTAAGCAGAAATGCAGTAATTGGTAAAGCACATAGATTAAACTTGTCTATCAAAGTTAAGAAAAAAAATAATTCATATAATTATATTACAACAAACAAAGACTCAGATAAAAAAATAAAAAAAACTAGTAATAGATCAAAGTTTAGAAGTTTGATTTTAGACAAAAACTTTGAGGAAGCGAAAAATATATCATTGGAAGAATTAAGTGAAAGTACTTGTAAATACATGGAAGGACATCCGGATGAAAAAAATTCCTCATTTTGTGGGAGAAAAACAGTTGAAAAATTCTCTTATTGTCCACTTCATCTTATGATAGTTTTTCAGCCTAAGGGTAAAAAAGAAGATGTAAGCCTCAAAGATGATGAGGTCCCAGTTTTTTTAGAAAAAAAAGTAAAGTCAGCTTAAAAATAATTTATTTAAATAATTTAATTAATTTTTTTTTTAGAAAACTCACCACCAGATTTCCACATATATGAATACTTTATAATTTCTTTATCAAAGTATTTTATATCGAAATTTAGTTTTAAATCTAGGTTTGTTTTAAATTTTCCTGATGGAGAATTATTATAGTTTAATAAAATTAATTGGTCTTTAGTCAGTAAAGGATTTTTCATAGTTATTTCAAAAAAATTGGCAAATAATTTTGCTAAGAATAAAGGTGTAGGTATTAAAAGTCTTCTAATTTCTAATGATCTCAAAAGTCGCTGTAAAATTTCCTTAAATGAAATTTTTTCAGGTCCAATGCACTCTATAGTTTCTGCTTGGTATTCATTCGATATTACTTTCTCTATTATTTCACAAATGTCGGTAACATGTATTGGATAAAAAATTGTTTTTCCTTCATAATATAGAGGGAATATTGGCATTAATTTTAACATATTAAAAAGCATAGTAGTAAATTTATCATCTACGCTATAAACTAAAGATGGCTTAAGTATTACATAATTATTTAAAACTTTTTTTATTTCATTTTCTCCATTTAACTTACTAGATGCATATTTGCTATCTAGAGCACTTTCAATTCCCAATGCAGATAAATGAATAAATTGTTTTAAATTGTTTTCTTTTGAAAGTTCAGCCAATTTTTTTGGTAATAAAGTATGTATATTATAAAAAGAAGACTTATTGTTTTGATTAAGTATACCTATAAGATTTATGCAAATATCTTTATTTTTAAAAATTTCACTAAGTTTTTTATAATTAAAAGAATCAAGTTCAATTATATTTATCCATCCAGCATTAGCTTGGCTTTTAAGTATATAAGCCTTTCTATGGATATTTCTTGTAACAACGGTAACCTTAAAATTTTTTTTTGTTAATTTTCTTAGTAAATGTCTTCCAATTTGTCCTGAAGCTCCAAATACTAGAATTTCTTTTGGTTTCATATATATATAAGTTATGCAAGTTGATATTAAATTACATAAGAATGATTTGCCAGACGAAATAAAGCTGGATGACAAAAAATCAATAGCAATAGACTCCGAATTTTCGGGGCTAAATGTAAATAGAGACAAACTGTATCTAGTACAAATTTCCTCAGGCAATAATGATGCACATATAATTCAATTAAATAGGGAAAATTATAATGCTCCAAATTTGAAAAATCTCTTAACAAATAAAAAAATAGAAAAAATATTTCATTTTGCTAGAGCAGATATGACTTTTATAAAAAAATACTTAAATATTGATGTTGAAAATGTAAATTGCACAAAAATAATGAGCAAGTTAGCAAGAAGTTATTCAGATAAACATGGTTTGAAAGATTTGGCTAAAGAATTTTTAGGAATTGAACTAAGTAAACAACTACAAAGTACAGATTTTGGTGGCAACTTAACTGAAAAGCAATTAAAATATTGCGCGAACGATGTAATATATCTTCATAAAATCTATTCTAGTTTAAAAGAGATGTTAGTTAGAGAAAATAGATATGAGCTTTATCGGAAGGCTATAAATTGTATTCATACAAGAGTAGATTTAGATCTAGCTTTGTTTACTGATGATATTTGGTCTCATTAATGAAAAGAACAAATTTTAAAAAAATTGCAAAAAAAGTAATTGATGATGAAGCAATAGCAATAAAAAAATTAAAAAAATCTATTAATAATTCTTTTGATCAAGCAGTTCATAAAATATTAAATCGAAAAAATGGAAAAGTAATATTTTCAGGTACTGGAAAAAGTGGAATAGCTGGAATATTACTGAGCAGTACTTTTTCATCTGTTGGTATTCCAAGTTTTTTTATAGATGCAAATGAGGCATCGCATGGTTCGCTTGGAGCAATTGAAAAGAATGATATATTAGTTTTAATTAGTTACAGTGGAGAAACTCCAGAACTGAAAAATATTATTAGTTATTCGCGAAGAAGAAAAATTACGATTATAGGAATAGTATCCAAAAAAAACTCTACTCTGTTTAAAGCGTCTGATATTAGACTTTTAATTCCCGAGGTTAAAGAAGCAGATCCAAACTCAATAGTACCAACCTCTAGCACTTTAATTACTTTGAGTATTGGACATTGTTTATGCATTGCAACTATGAAATATAAAAAATTTGGTAAACTAGATTTTAAAAAATTTCATCCAAGTGGAAGTTTAGGTTTTAAATTAAAAACAGTTGGAGAGTTGATGTATCAAGGAAAAAATATTCCATTTATAGATGAAAACTCAAATATTAAATCAGCTTTGAAAGTTTTTAATAAAAAAAATTTAGGAGTATTAATTGCTAAAAATAACAAAGGAAATACTACAGGAATCATATCAGATGGAGATTTTAAAAGGATCAATTACAAATCAGAAAATATAAATAATTTAATTATTAAAAAAGTAATGAAAAAAAATCCAATATTAGTTAATGAAAATATGCTAGCTGCTGAAGCTTTATCTATAATGAATAATAAAAAAATAACAGCTTTATGCGTATTTAAAAATAATAAAAGAAAAACAACTGGGTTGATACATATGCACAGTATTTTAAATGCTAATATTACTTAAATATGAAATTAAAGTTTATTTTACAAACAATATTGATTCTTTCTATATTTATAATACTAGGTGCTTTTTATTATTCCTTCTTTACAAAAAAAAATGAAAATAAAGAGAATCTTTCAATCTTGAGTGATGAGAAAAATATAAAAACCAAAATAAACACTGAAATTGCAAGTGAGTTAAAAAATATTGAATACAATTCAATGGATAAGAATGGAAATTCTTACTTCATAAATGCCAAAAGAGCTATTATTGAGCTTGAAAGTCAGAAGAATAATCAAGTTAAATTAGAGGGTGTTATATCTGTTATAAATTTAAAAAATAAGGGGATATTAAATATTTATTCAAAAAATGCTATTTATAATAAAGTTAACCATGATACTTTATTTTATAATGGGGTCAAAATAGAATATCTGGACAATATAATCACTTCACAAAATTTTAATCTTATCTTTTCTGAAAATATATCTGATATTTATAATGATGTAGTCTTTAAAAATAGTAATTCTAGTTTAATTTCTGACCAAATTATTATTGATATGGAAACAGGAGATATAAAACTTGAAATGGAAAGTAAAAATAAAAAAGTTAGATTTATAAATAAATCATGAGTTCATTAATTAAAAAATTCAGAATCAAATCTTTTAAAGAAGAAAAACCTATAATTGAACTAAAAAATTTGACTATTGCATATGGAAATAGACAGATAGTTGAAAAACTCAATTTAAGAATACAAAAAAACGAAATTAGTGGCTTGCTTGGGCCTAACGGTGCTGGGAAAAGTTCAATTTATCATTCGGTTCTAGGTTTATTGCAGCCAGTTTTTGGTGAAATATTTATTGATGGCATCAATGCAACTAATATACCAACTCATAAAAGATGTTCTGATTTTGGTATTTCATGGGTACCACAATATGGAGGTTCTTGGTCAGATCTTAGTGTTTTTGAGAATATTATGGCTATTGCAGAACTTCATATAAAAGAAAAAGAAGAAAGGATTTCGAAAGTTAATAATTTAATAAGAAAATTTGAATTAGAGAATGTTATCAAATTAAAATCTAAATATCTTTCTGGTGGCCAAGTTCGAAAATTAACTTTAGCTATGGCAATGGTTAAGAATACAAAAATATTAATACTTGACGAACCGTTCGCTGCATTAGATCCACAAAGCGTTAGAATGATACAACAAATTATTGTAAGTCTACAAATGTTTGAGAGGATTTCTATTGCAATATCCGATCACTCTAGCAAAGATCTGTTAAGCTGCTGCGATTCTGCACAAATTCTATCTGAAGGTAAAATTGTTGCCAAAGGATCACCTCAAGAATTGGTTAGGGATTCAAGGGCTATTCAAGCCTATTTCGGCGAAGGTTATAAATTTTAGTTTATTGTGAAAAATCAGGTCAAAATAGAACAAACGATTAAACCTTTTCAAAAAGAAATATTCGTATCAAGCGATAAAAGTTTAAGCATAAGATGTATATTATTATCATCAATTGCAGTGGGACGATCAAAAATTTTTCAATTATTGGAATCAGAAGATGTAATGAATGGACTAAAAGCTTTATCTAAAATTGGAGTTAATTATATTAAAAAAAAAAATTATGTAGAAATTTATGGTGTTGGAATTAATGGTTTCAAAATAAAGAAAAATACAGTAATTGATGCTGGTAATTCTGGAACTTTTGCAAGATGTATTCTGGGATTATGTTCTGCAGTTGAAAAAAAAATTAAATTAATAGGTGACAAAAGCCTATCAAAACGAGATTTCTCTAGGGTGATAAAGCCACTAAATTTATTTGGTGTTATTGTTAAATCTAAAAAAAAAATGTTACCTGTAGAATTAATAGGATCAAATTTACTAAGACCAATAAGATATATTGAAAATAAAGGTAGCGCTCAAATAAAAACCTGTATTATTTTAAGTGCAATAAATACGCCAGGTATTACAAGAATTAAAGCAAAGAAATCTAGAAATCATACTGAAATCTTATTAAAAAATTTAAATTATCCAATAAAAGTTATCAAAAATAAGAGTTATGATTTAATTGAAGTAAAAGGCCGATCTCAATTTAATTCATTTGAATACAAAGTTCCTGGCGATATAAGTTCTGCTTCTTTTTTTATTGTATTAACATTATTATCAAAAAAATCACAACTTATAATAAAAGATATTAATATAAATCCATCCAGAACCGGCATTATAAAAATTTTAAATAAAATGAATGCAGGTATTAAAATTATTAATAAAAAGAAATACAAAGGGGAAATTATCGGAGATATAAAAATCAAAAGTATGAAAAAATTTAAATCTATTAATTGTCCTACAAGTTTGAACAGTGCTGCGATAGATGAATTCTTATTAATTTTTTTAGTCGCAGCAAAATCTAAAGGAATTTCTATATTTAAAAACCTTGATGAATTAAATAAAAAAGAGAGTCCAAGATTAAATTTAGCAATTAAATTTTTAAAAATGATAGGCGTAAAAGTAAATAGATTAAAGAATAATATAAAAATATTTGGAAATCCAAACTTAGAACTTAATGGCCACTACCACATTAAAAATTTTCTTAAAGATCATCGCATTTTTATGATGTCAGTAATAGCTGCTTTAACGTTAAATGGTAAGTGGAAAATAGAAAATAAGGATTCCATACGCACATCTTTTCCTGAATTTTTAAATATTTTAAATAAACTTGGAGCCAAAATTAAATGAAAAAAAAAATTTTTATAACTGTCGCAATCGATTCTCCTGCTGCGGCAGGTGCCGGCACTCAATCTAAATTAATAGCAAAACACTATAATTTATTTTATTTAGATACTGGTAAAATTTATAGATATATAGGTTTATTAAGATTAAAATTTAAAAGTAAATTTTCGCACAGTTTTGTAAAAAAAAAAATTGACTCTTTGAAAGTTAAATCTTTATCAAATAAAAACCTTTTATCAGATGATGTCGCAATATCAGCAGCATTAATTGCAAAAAATAAAAAAATTAGAGATATTGTTCATAAATTTCAACAGAACTGTGCATATAAACCTCCAAAAAAGTTTTCTGGCTCTGTGCTCGACGGAAGAGATATAACATCAATACAAATAAAAGATGCAATGTTTAAATTTTTTATTACCGCAAGCTTAAATATAAGAGCTCAAAGAAGATTTGAAGAGTATAAGAGGTTAAAAAAACACATTTCTTTTAATCAAGTTTTAAAAAGCATTAAAAAACGTGATAAATCGGATCGAACAAGAAAATATGGTCCTCTTAAAAAAACTAAAGATTCAATCTTGATTAATACAACTAAATTAAGTAAGAAAGCCTGCTTTTTAAAAATAAAAGCAATAATGGATAGGAAATTAAAGAATTAATGGAAATATACAAAGATATTTCAAATACTCAAAACAAAGAATTCGAGAAACTGTTAATTGATAATTTTTCAAAAACAAAAATTGAAGAAGGAAAAATATTAACTGGAACAATTACTAAAATTACTGAAAAACACGTCTACTGTTTAATAGATGGAATGAAAAGTGAAGCATTAATTGATGCCAGTGAAATTAAATCAACATACCCAAGCAAACAGCTAAAAGAAAATGATAAATTAGATGTTTATTTAGAAAAAATTGAAGATGCAAAAGGAGAGGTGATTGTGTCCGCATCAAGAGCACAAAAAATTAAAGGCTTTTATGCTTTAGAAAAAGCATTTGAAGCAAATGAAAATGTTAAAGGTAAATTTGTTTCAAAAATTAAAGGAGGACTAATAGTTTCACATGTAAGTACAGGAACATTAATGTTCTGTCCAGGATCTCAGGTTGACAATAAAGTTTTGAAATCTTTTGATCATTTATTCGGTATTGAACAAGATTTCAAAATTATAAAACTCGATAAATTTAGAGGCAATGTGCTTTGTTCAAGAAGAGAGGTGATAACTTCATTCAAAAAAGAAGATAAAGCAAAAATAATTGAAAAATATAAAGTAGGGCAAATAATTAAGAATGCTGTTGTAAAAGGATACAGTTCTTTTGGATGTTTTTTTGAGGTTAATAATGAAATAGATGTTCTAGTACATTTGCAGGAAATATCTTATTCAAGAATTAATCATCCGGATGAAGTTTTTACAATTGGTGAGAAACATGATCTTAAAGTTATTTCAATAGATAATGATAAGATGCAAATTTCCTGTTCAATAAAAGCACTCACGCCTGATCCATTTGAGAATATTTCAAACTATGAGGTTGGAAAAATTTATAAATCTAAAGTTATTAAAGTAGTAGATTATGGAGCATTCTGTGAACTTCAACCAGGCCTAACTTGCTTACTTCATTCTAGTGAAATAAGTTGGAATAAAAAAAATGTAACCCCAAATAAGTTTTTCAAAATAAATGATGAAATAGATTGTGTTATTACAGATATAGATAAAGAAAAGAAAAGAATAGCAATCTCACACAAACTTGTTAAAGAAAATCCATTTGATAAATTTCAAAAAAAATATCCAGTAAATTCTAAGTTAAAAGGTAAAATCTCAAGTATAAAAGACTTTTCAATATATGTTAATATTCAAGAATTTGATATTGATGGCTTTTTACATGCTAATGATCTTTCTTATACCTCAAAGCCAGATGATGAAATAAAAAAATATAAAAAAGGTGACGAACTAGAAGTAAAAGTTTTAGAAATTAAATCTAAAGATCAGAAAATTAAATTTGGAGTTAAACAACTTAAAGAAGATCCATTCAATATATTTAAAGATAAGAAAGATAAAGATATAATTACAGTTAAAGTAGTATCTACAGGCTCGAAAGGTATATTAGTTTCTCCTGAAGGCAGCAACATTGAAATATTAATAAAGAAAAACCAGATAGCAATAAATGCGGAAGATGCAAGATCAAATCGTTTTGTACAAGGTGACCGAATTGATGCTGCTATTACAGAAATAAATTTTGAAAAAAGAAAAATTTCTTTAAGCATTAAACTCTTAGAAGAAATGCAAAATAAAGAGGCTGTATCAAAGTTTTCAAGTCCTTTGAGTGGAAAAAATTTACCTTTTTCTTCACTCTCAGAAAAACTTGATAAAAAAAAAGAAGATAAATAAATAAATTTGTCCACTTCGAAAACAGAAATAATTAGTAAAATTGCCAAAAGCTTCCCTAACCTATTTAAAAAAGATATAAATAAGTTTTTTGATATTTTTATATTTGAAATAATTAAGGCATTATCAAATGGAGAAAGAGTAGAGCTTAGAGATGTAATGATGTTTGAACCAAAAATTCAAAAAAAAAGAATATCTCTAAATCCTAAAACATTAGAAAAAGTAGAAGTTCCGGAAAAAAAGAGCATATTATTTAAGTGTTCAAAAGATTGGAAAAAAAAATTAAATGAAAAGTAAAATTTTTATTGCTTTAGACACAACAAATATAAAAAAAGTAAAAAATATTATTAAAAAAACACAAAAATCAAAAATTAAATTTGGTTATAAGTTTGGACTCGAATTTATTAACTCCAAAAATGGTAGAAAATTTTTATCTACTTTAAAAAAAAAAATCATTTTTCTTGATTTAAAGATAAATGATATTCCAAATACATGCTCTGCAACAATAAATGCTGTTAAAGATTTAAAGGTTAATTATATTACTATACATATTAGTTCAGGATTTGCGGCTTTAAAAGCGGCAAAAAAGGTTGCGGGCAAAACAAAAATTGCTGGTGTGACTACCCTTACTTCTTTAAATGACAATTCACTAAAAGAAATGGGTTATGATAAAAAACTTAACTCCGTTGTTGTTCAACAAGCTAAATTGGCCAGAAAAGCAAAATTAGATGCTTTGGTTTGCAGTGCTCAAGAGGCAAGGTCAGTAAAAAAAGTTTTCAAAAAAGAAATAATAACACCAGGCATTAGATTTAATTCAAAACTCAATGATCAGAAAAGAGTAATGACGCCAGTCAATGCATTTAAAAATGGGAGTGACTGGTTAGTTGTAGGTAGACCTATTACTAAAGGTAATATCAAAAAAAATGTTCAAAAATTAATTGATCATTTAAAAAATGATTAAAGGAGCAAAAATTTGTGGTGTCTCTAATTTAGAGACTTTGAAATATATTATTGATCATCCATCCCCTCCTAATTTTATTGGATTTATTACAAACTATAAAAAATCGAAAAGATATGTAGATTTTGAAGTTTTGAAAAAGCTTACAAGTTTTAATAATAATAAAATTAGTTATGTTTCAGTATTAGTTAATCCTAATGATGAAATCCTAGAAAAAATTAAAGATCTTAAATTAGACTATTATCAATTATATGATGTAGATCCGGAAAGAACAAAACTAATTAAAAAAAAATATAAAAAAAAAATTATTTCATCTTTAATGATTGAAAATAAAAAAGATATTTACCAGTATAAAGATTACCAAGACATCTCTGATATTATCCTGTTCGATGGTAAAGGTTATGAAAAATCAATTGGTTTTGATCATCTTCTTCTTAAAGATATACCAAAAAATATTACAATTATGATAGCTGGTAATATAAAAATTAATAATATTCCTATTTTAAAAAATATAGATTATATAATTGATGTAAGTGGTTCATTGGAAAATAAGAAAGGAAAAAAAGACTTGCACAAAATAAATTTTTTTTTGAAAATGATTAAAAAATATGAAACTTAAAAAAAAAATACCATTAATTGATCAGCATGATAAATTTGGAATGTGGGGAAACAAATTTGGTGGAAATTATGTTCCAGAAACACTTAAAAAACCTATTAAAGATTTAGAGCTTCTTTTTGGTAAATTAAGAAAAAGCAAGAGTTTTATTGCTGAAAGAGATAGATATTTCAAAAATTGGATTGGCACACCAACTAGATTTATAAAATTAAAAAATTTATCAGATCATATAGGTGGAGCTCAAATTTGGTCGAAGGTAGTTTCAGACGCAAATGGAGGTGCACATAAAATATATAATGCTACGGTTCACTGTTTATTAGCAAAAAAAGCAGGAAAAAAATTTATAGTCGGAGATACTGGTGCTGGATACGC
>CEUZ01194261.1_pt1 | contig 12143 bp, 14 predicted proteins | sample 361511 | NCBI WGS metagenome assembly CEUZ01 (sample SAMEA2622822, study PRJEB7988) | marine metagenome | biome: marine biome (ENVO:00000447); feature: surface water layer (ENVO:00002042); material: "saline water (ENVO:00002010), including plankton (ENVO:xxxxxxxx)" | depth 5 m
AAATAGTATTAAAAATTAATCATGAAATTTAATAAATCTAAATTACCTAGCAGACATGTTTCAGTAGGTGTTAAAAGTGCTCCTCATAGATCAATGTATTATGCTATGGGTCTTAAAAATAAAGATATTGAAAAACCTTTTGTTGGAGTGGCTACTACATGGAATGAATCCGCTCCTTGCAACATAACTCTTTCAAGACAAGCCCAGTCTGTAAAAAAAGGAGTAAAAACATCTGGTGGCACTCCAAGAGAATTTACAACTATAACGGTAACTGATGGAATCGCTATGGGTCATGCTGGTATGAAATCTTCTCTAATAAGCAGAGAAGTTATTGCTGATTCAGTGGAACTTACAATGAGAGGGCACTGTTATGATGCACTTATAGGTTTAGCTGGATGTGATAAATCACTACCTGGTCTTATGATGGCTATGCTTAGGTTAAATGTACCTTCAGTTTTTATTTATGGTGGATCAATACTACCAGGGAACTACAAAGGAAAAGATGTAACCATAGTTGATGTTTTTGAAGGAGTTGGAAAATACTCAACCGGCAACATGTCAAAAGAAGATTTAAATGAATTGGAAAGCGTAGCGTGTCCATCCGCAGGATCATGTGGAGGACAATTTACCGCTAACACTATGGCCTGCGTTTCAGAAGCTATTGGATTAGCTCTACCAGGTTCTGCTGGCACACCAGCAGTTTATGAGGAAAGAGATAAATTTGCTGTCTCAAGCGGTGAAGCAGTAATGAACTTGTTACAAAAAAACATTAGACCTAGAGATATTGTTACAAGAAAATCTTTAGAAAATGCTGCAGTTGTAGTAGCAGCATCCGGAGGATCAACAAATGCAGCATTGCATTTGCCAGCTATTGCAAATGAAGTTGGAATTAAATTTACTTTAGAGGATGTAACAAATATATCTAAAAAGACACCTTATATAGCAGATCTAAAACCAGGTGGTAAATATGTTGCCAAAGATCTTTACGAAATCGGTGGAGTTCCAGTTTTAATCAAATCTTTGCTAGATGGTGGTTTTTTACACAAAAACTGTTTAACGGTTACGGGAAAAACAATTGGTGAAAATCATAAAAATATTGTTTTTCCAACTAATCAAAAAATAATTTACAAAACTTCTCAACCATTAAGCTCAAGTGGAGGTTTTGTTGGACTTAAAGGAAATTTAGCTCCAGAAGGAGCTATTGTAAAAGTAGCAGGTATGAAAAGAAAAATATTTAAAGGAAAGGCAAAGTGCTTTGATGGAGAACCTTCGGCTTTAGATGCTGTTTTAGCAAGAAAAATTAAATCTGGCGATGTTGTAGTAATACGATATGAAGGTCCAAGAGGAAGTCCAGGAATGCCTGAAATGCTTTCAACAACCGGAGCTATATACGGGCAAGGTTTAGGAGAAAAAGTTGCTTTAATTACTGATGGACGTTTTTCAGGTGGCACACATGGTTTCTCGATTGGACATGTAGGCCCCGAGGCTGCAGTAGGAGGCCCTATTGGATTAATTAAAAACGGAGACATTATCGAAATTGATACAAATAAAGGAGTGTTAAAAGTTAATTTGTCTAAAAAAGAGTTACAGAAGAGAAAGAAAAAATGGAAGCCAAAAAAAATAGAGTATACCTCTGGCACTTTGTGGAAATATTCTCAATCTGTAGGTCCTGCATTTGAAGGAGCAGTAACACATCCTGGTGGATCAAAAGAAAAAAAATGTTACGCAGACATATAAAAATAAATGAAAGTTAAACCAGTTATTTTATGTGGTGGAGCAGGCACTAGACTGTGGCCTAAATCAAAAAAAAATGTGGCAAAACAGTTTATTAATTTTGGTGGATGGACACTTTTACAAAAAACTCTTGAAAGAATTAAAAATCCTTTATTTGATTATCCAATAATTAGTACAAATTCATCATATTTAAATTTAGTTCTTAGTTATTTAAAAATGAATAAAATTAATCAATATAGCATTATTTTAGAGCCATTAAAAAAAAATACTGCTGCAGCAATACTTTCAAGTGCCCTTTTGGATGAAATCCCCTCAGAACAACCTATGATTTTCTTTCCTTCGGATCACTTAATTGAAAAAAAAGATAATTTTATTAAATCAATTAGTCAAAATTTAAATTATCTTAATGAAGATAATATATTTGTTTTTGGAATAAAACCTAAAACAGCATCATCTCAATACGGATATTTTTTAACAAAAAAAATCTCTAATGGAGTAAATAAAGTAACAAAATTTGTTGAAAAACCTAATCAAGTTTATGCAAAAAAAATTCTTAAAAAAAAAGCTTATTGGAATTCGGGCATACTTCTCGCTAGAAAAGATTCAATAATAAATAATTTTATTAAATATAATCAAAAAACATTAGATTTATGTATTGATTCTTTATTTAAATCTAAAGTTCGTAGAAATATTTATTATTTAAGCAAAAAGTTTTTTAAAAAAATTAAAGAGCAGTCTTTTGACTATGCAATTTTAGAAAAATCAAAAAATATAAATGCTATTAAATTAAATATTCCTTGGTCTGATCTAGGTAGCTGGAAAGAAATTTCCTATATTTTCAATAAAAACAAATCTAAGTATTTTAAGAAAAGTAACGTTTTTTATAGACCATGGGGCAAGTATATTAATTTGTATAATGGTAAAGGCTTTTTAATAAAAGAACTTATAATAAACCCTAAATCTTCAATTAGTCTTCAAAAGCACAATCACAGATCAGAACATTGGACTGTTACATCTGGCAGGCCAAAAATTACAATTAATAAAAAGAAATTTTATAAAAACATTGATGAAACAGCTTATATACCTAAAGGTGCTATACATAGAATAGAAAATAATTTTAAAAAACCCGTTAGAATTATGGAAGTTCAAATTGGATCAATTTTAAAAGAAACTGATATAATTAGGTACAAAGATATATACGGAAGAACTAATTGATTTCTAATTCAATAGGTGTGTGATCCGAGGGTTTTATTTGGGATCTAGGTTCTTTGTTTATATTTATATTTCTAATATCATCTATGAGATTGCTAGATATCAAAAAATGATCAATACGCATTCCATGATTTTTATTCCAAGAACCAGCCATATAATCCCAAAAAGTATATTCTTGAGTATCTTTTTTTAAATATCTGTAAGCATCATGAAATCCCAAATTAACTAGTTCGTTAAACTTTTTTCTAATTTCTAATCTAAATAAAGCGTCATTTTCATATCTTTTATAATCATAAACATCATTTTTTTCGGGAATAACATTAAAGTCTCCACCTATAATTACATTTTTATTATCATCTAATGTTTTTTTTATTTTATTTATAAATATGTTAAGCCATGTTTTTTTATATTCATATTTATCAGAGTCAATTGGATTACCATTAGGCACGTATATATTTATCAATTTGATTATCTTCGATTTATTTTTAATATTACCAACAATAATTCTTGATTGCTTATTTTTGTCATTTAAGAAATTAAAACTGATTTTATCAATGTTAATTTTTGTTATAAAAGCGACTCCATTATATGACTTTTGTCCAAAAACATGAGAATTATAACCTAAGTTTCTAAAATCATTATAAGGGAAATTTTTATCTTCAGTTTTAATTTCTTGGACCATTAAGATATCAGGTTTAGAAATTTTCAGATAATTTAATATGTTTGAAATTCGAGCCCTTACAGAATTAACATTCCAAGAACTTATTTTCATTAAAAGGAAAATGAAATTCCACAACCACAAGATGATTTTGTCTTTGGATTTGATATCTTAAAAGAATCACCAATTAATTCTTGAGAAAAATCAACTTCTGATCCTTTCAACATTTCTAAAGATGATTTATCTACAACTATATTGTTATGCTTTAGATCATTTTTATCAATATTATTATCAAAGGTGAAATCATATTTAAAACCTGAGCAACCTCCACCTTTAACCGCTATTCTAAAAAAAGTACCTGCAGGTTTTTTTGATATAAGCTGATTAATTCTTTCCACAGCCCTTTTGCTAAAGTTTAATTCTTTAATCATTTTAGTTCAGTTAATGTAATATAGTCATCTTAAATCAATTATGCAAAAAAATTATGGAGAAAAAAAACTGAAAATTTATGCTGTTAAATCGATTAATAGCAATGGGAGAATTTATAAAGAATCTGAAAATTATATAAGAACTCCCTATCAGAGAGATAGAGATAGGATTATACACTCATCATCTTTTAGAAGACTTAAACACAAAACCCAAGTTTTTGTAAATACAGAAGGAGATCATTACAGAACAAGACTCACACATTCAATGGAGGTGTCTCAAATAGCAAGAACTTTGGCTAGATTTTTAGGTTTGAATGAAGATTTAAGTGAAACTTTAAGTTTATCCCATGATTTAGGCCACACTCCTTTTGGTCATGCTGGTGAAGAAGTTTTAAATGATTGTATGAAAAACTATGGAGGATTTGATCATAATATACAAACCTTAAGAATAGTTACTTTTGTTGAAAATAAATATTATAAATTTCGTGGCTTAAATTTGACCATAGAAACCTTAGATGGTTTAATTAAACACAACGGTCCAGTTAAAAATTTAACAAAATATAGAAAGATTTTAAATAAAGATTTATTTAATAAAAAAATAAATTTTAATAATTTTCCATCATTAGAAGCGCAAGTTGCATCTATAGCCGATGATATTGCTTACAATAATCATGATTTAGAAGATGGATTGAGAGCAGGTTTGTTTAGCATTAAAAAATTAAATTCAATATCTTTTATTTCAAAATTAATAAACAAGCACACCAGAAAAATAAAAAGTTTTAGAAGAGAAATTATAATTAGTCAAATTGTGAGAGAATTGATTAATCTAATGGTTGTTGATGTTATAAATACAACTAATAAAAATATAAAAAAAATTAATCCACAATCAATAAATGATATTTATAAACAAAAGCATCTGATAGTTGATTTTTCCGATAAAATGAAAAAGATAGATAGTCAAATTAAAGCTTTTTTAACAAACAACATGTATAATCACAAAAATGTAAAAAATAATACTAATAAAGGAAAAAAAATACTAAACGATTTATTCAAATTTCTGTTAAAAAATCCTAAGAAATATATAAGTTCATCATTGTTTAAAAATGATAAAAAAGAGAGGGTTGTAGCTGATTTTATAGCTGGTATGACTGATAGATATGCAATTAATTTATATAAAAAAATAAAATGAACTTGTTATTAGAGTACCAAAATAAAATACTTAAAAAACTTATTGTTTTAGAAAAAACTAACAAATTAGTTTTACCGAAAGAAGCTAAAAACTTTACTGTTGAACTTCCACCTAAAAATCAAAAATCTGATATATCATGTAATGCTGCTATGATTTTAGCCAAACCAAATAATACATCGCCTCAAGCATTAGCAGAAGTTTTAAAAGAATTTTTAATCAAAAATATTAAAGAATTTAAATCAATCGAAATAGCAGGACCTGGTTTTTTAAATATATATTTTCATGATTTTTTTTGGCTAGAATATCTATCTAAAGTGTTACTTTTAGATGATAAATTTGGCTCACACAAAACAACCAAAAAAAAATACAATGTTGAATTTGTTTCTGCAAACCCAACCGGACCTTTGCATGTTGGCCATTGTAGAGGAGCTATATTAGGCGATGCAATTTCAAATTTACTAGTTTTTAATGGTAACAAAGTTACCAAAGAATATTACGTAAATGATTATGGTGGGCAAATAAATAATTTTGTTAGTTCAGTATATTATAGGATAGTTGAAAAAATTAAAAATAGACCTTTTCCTAATAACAAAGATTTATACCCAGGTGATTATATTATCGATATTGCAAAAAAAATAATTGAAAAAAAAAATATAAAAAATTTCAATAATTTAAAATTAATTTACAAAAAATTATCTACCGAATCATTAAAACATTCAATGGATTTAATAAATAAAAATCTAAATTTATTAGGAGTAAAACATAATAATTTTGTTTATGAGTCAAAATTAATTCGAAACAAAACTGTATTAAAAGTTGTTAAAAAATTAAAGCATAATAATTATGTTTATGTTGGAAAATTAAGACCTCCAAAAAGTATAGATAATAAAAATTGGGAAATACGAAAACAACTATTATTTAGATCTACAAAATTTGGAGATGATACAGATAGAGCATTACAAAAAGCCGATGGTTCGTGGACCTATTTTGCTGGAGATATGGCATATCATTTTAATAAAATTTCTAGAAAATTTGATGTTCTTATAAATATACTTGGAGCAGATCACTCAGGTTATACAAAAAGAATTATATCAGCTACTAATGCAATTTCTAATAATAAAATTAATTTAATATGTAAAGTTTCACAATTGGTAAAGCTTTATAAAAAAGGCGAACCTTTTAAAATGTCTAAAAGAAAAGGAGATTATATTACTGTAGAGGACTTAATAAAAGAAGTTGGAAAAGATTCAACAAGATTCATGATGCTCAGCAGAAGCAATGATGTGGAATTAGATTTTGATTTTGAAAAAGTAACAGAAAAATCTAAAGAGAACCCTGTTTTTTATGTTCAGTACGCTTATGCACGAATTAATTCAATTTTCAGATTACTTAAGTTAAATTTAGGAGATAAAATTAAGTTAGATAAAAAAGAGTTTAATCTTAACAAATACGAGATTGAAATTCTTAAAAAAATCTCAGAATGGCCGAGATGTGTAGAAATATCTTCTTATAAATTGGAACCTCACAGAATTCCCTTTTATCTTTATGAGTTAGTTACACTATTTCATGCCTATTGGAATTTAGGAAAGGAAAATAAAGAATTTAGATTTATTTCTGATGATGGATCTTTTAATAAGGGAAGGCTTAAACTTCTTCAAGCATTGTCCATAGTAATAAAGAATGGCATGTCAATTTTAGGAGTTTCTACACCTGTAAAAATGTGAAACTGAACAAAGTAAAGCACATATTTTTTTTAATAATATTTTTAATATTTATGTTTTTAATAATAAAGTATTATCTTTCAGCAGAAAACATAAAATTTACTAATAAAATAAGATCTTCTTACACAAGTGAATTAAATTTAAATAGAGATGATTTACCTTTATTAAAAAATGATACAAATAATATTATAGAATATAAAGATGATCTCGAAGAATTTAAAAAGAAAAGAAAAAAAAGATTTTGGGAAAAATTGATATCTAGTGGTAATGAATAGCAGAGCAATTATTTTTGGAATAAGAGGGTATAAGCTAAGAAAAGATGAAAAAAATCTTTTTAAAAGAATAAAACCTTGGGGGATTATTCTTTTTTCAAGAAATATAAAAAATATAAAGCAATTAAAAAATTTAATATTTGATATTAAAAAAACTTTTAAACAAGAAAACTACCCGATTTTAATAGATCAGGAAGGAGGTAAAGTTTCTAGAATAAACAGTATATTTGATTTTAAAATGTTTTCTCAGAGTTTCTTCGGTAAAATTTATAATGTTGATAAAAAAAAATTTATGAAATATTATAAAATATACATCGATAGTGTTAGCTCCATTCTAAAAGAAGCAGGTATAAATATAAATACAGTTCCAGTTTTAGATGTTAGGAGGAAAATTACACATAAAATAATAGGCTCTAGATCTTTTTCAAATAATACTACAACAGTTAAAAAACTAGGAAATACTTGTATTAATTATTATCAAAAAAACTCTATTGCTACTGTGATGAAGCATATTCCGGGACATGGACTATCGAGATTAGACAGTCATTATAAAACTCCATTAATAAAAGCTAGCAAGAAGGAATTAAAAAAAGATTTTATTCCATTTAAAAAAAGCAAATCAAATTTTGCAATGACTGCGCATGTAATTTATCAAAAATATGATAACAAAAATACTGCCACGCATTCAAAAATTATTATCAAAAATATTATCCGTAAGTATATGCACTTTAGAGGAATTTTGATTTCCGATGACATATCTATGAAAGCTTTAAAGTATAATATTGAAAAAAATGCTCTCAAAGCACTAGATGCGGGTTGTAATTTGGTACTTCACTGCAATGCAAATATAAAAGAAATGTATAGATTGGCAAAAGTTATACCCAATATTGATAAATTTACTAAAAAAAAAACATCACATTTCTACAAATTTTTAAGGTAGAATTATAAATATGGAACTTTTAAATAACAAAGACTTAAAAGTTAATATTGATAATTATTCAGGACCTATAGAAGTTTTACTGGATTTAGCAAAGGCTCAAAAAGTAAATTTGGCAGATATTTCTATAACACAATTAGCTGATCAATTTATAGAATTTATTAACAGCGCAAAAGAAATTAATTTAGATTTAGCATCAGATTACCTATTGATGGCTACTTGGTTAGCTTATTTAAAATCTAAACTTCTATTACCAGAAGAAGAAGATGACGATTTTAAAGCAAGTGAGGTTGCTGAAAAATTAAAATTACAGCTTAAAAAATTAGAATTAATTAGATTGCTATCTGATCAACTTTTAAAAAAAAAAAGACTTGGTATTGAGGTGCATATGAGAGGGATGAGTGGCGGGATAAGAACAAAAAATAATTCTGAGTATGCCGTTTCATTATTTGAATTATTAAAATCTTATTCAAATCATATAATGAGAAAAAATTTCTTGTCAATAAATATACCAAAATTACCAGTATGTACTACTGAAGAAGGGATTGACATAATTAAATCTAATTTAAACAAGATAAAGAGTTGGAAAAATTTATCTGAACTTATTCCTACAAAATTTAAAAAAAATAATAATCTTAAAAGATCTGGTCTTGCAGGTCTTTTTTCTGCATCACTTGAGCTTACAAAAGAAGGCTTAGTTTCAATAATGCAAAAAAAAAATTTTGATAATCTTTTGATTAAAGAAAAAAAATGAGTAAAAAAAACGAAAATAAAATATTAAAATTTCCTAATTCCGCAGGAAATCTAGAAAGACAGGTTGAAGCAATTTTATTTGCTGCTGAAGAGCCTTTAGATGTAGAAAGCATACAAGAAAGATTAAAAACAAAATCTAATATCTTAAAAATTTTACAATCTTTAGAAGAACAATATAAAAGTAGAGGTATAAATCTTGTCTGTATTGCTAATAAATGGTCATTTAGAACAGCCACAAATCTTTCTAAATTTATGAGTTTACAAACATTTACAAAAAAAAAACTTTCTAAAGCTGCAGTAGAAACGCTATCCATAATAGTTTATCACCAACCAGTTACTAGATCAGAAATAGAAGAAATTAGAGGAGTATCATTTGGCACCGGTACTTTAGAAATATTATTGGAGCTAAATTGGGTAAGACCCTCAGGGAGAAAAAATGTACCAGGTAAACCAATTCAGTATGTTACTACAGATGATTTTTTAAGTCATTTTAACCTACAAAAATTATCTGATTTACCTAATATAGAAGAACTTACATCTGCTGGCCTAATTGATAATGCTAACGTAGATACATCGATATTTGGTACTGGCAAATTTTACAAAGAGCAATTAAATGAAAAAAAAGAGAATATTTATTCAGATATAGATGATATGTTAAACCAATCATTAAAATCCGATGAAGAATAAAAGAAATCTTTAACAAACTAAAAAAATTGTATATAGTTTAAATATGAGTATAGGTTTTTGGCAGATAGCTATAGTAGTTGTACTGGTAGTTCTCCTATTTGGAAGAGGTAAGATATCAAGCCTTATGGGAGATGTAGCTAAAGGAATTAAGAGTTTTAAAAAGGGCATGAAAGATCCTATGCAAGACTCAGATTCTTCTTCTCAATCACAAGATCAATCTAGTTCTCAATCACAAGATCAATCTAGCGAAGATCAAAATTCAGATAAAAAATAATTTAAAATGCCACAAATTGGATGGTTTGAAATACTAATAATTGTGGTTTTGGCAATTTTAATTATTGGCCCCAAAGATTTTCCTATTGTACTTAAAAAAATTGGCAACTGGGTAAGTTCATTTAAAAATTATTTTGGAGATTTGCAAAAAGACATAACAGATATAGAAGTTACACCAGATAAAGAAATTTCGACCGAGAAAAATAAATCAAAAAATAATAATAAAAATGAGTGAAGATAAACAAAGTAGCTTTATTGACCATCTAGCTGAATTAAGATCACGTTTAATAAAATCTATAATTTATTTATTTATATTTTTTATAGTTTGTTATTTTTTTGCTGAAAATATCTATAATTTTTTAGTTGCACCTTATGCTGAAGCTGTAAAAGATGATCAAGTTAATAGGAGAATGATCTTTACGGCACTACACGAGACATTTATTACTTATTTAAAAGTCGCTTTTTTTGCAGCAATTTTTATTACTAGTCCTATAATTTTAACTCAAGTATGGAAATTTGTTGCTCCAGGTCTTTATAAAAATGAAAAAAAGGCTCTCTTACCGTATTTAATAGCTACACCAACTTTGTTTTTATTTGGAGCTATGCTGGTCTATTATTTAATAATGCCTTTAGCTATTAAATTTTTTTTGTCATTTGAAACATCTACACAAATGACAACTTTACCAATTCAACTTGAAGCTAAAGTTAATGAATACCTTTCATTAATTATGAGACTCATATTCGCTTTTGGAATTAGTTTTCAATTGCCAGTATTGTTAAGCTTGTTAGCAAGAGTTGGTTTTATTGATTCGGAGTATCTAAAAAAAAGAAGAAAATACGTAGTAGTAATAATTTTTGCTGTGGCAGCAATATTAACACCTCCTGATCCAATAACACAAATAGGTCTAGGAATACCTTTGCTGATACTTTATGAATTATCTATATTATCGGTAAAGATAATAGAAAAGAAAAAAGAAAAAGCTGATGCATGATATAAAGCAAATTAGGAAGAATCCTGAAGTTTTTTTAAAAAAAATAGCAGAAAGAAATTCAAAAGTTGATATAGATTCTTTATTAAATTTGGATAAAGAAAATAGAGACCTTATTCAAAGTAAAGAAAAACTTGAACAGGAGAAAAAAATAATTTCACAAAAAAAAGACTCGAGTCTATTTAAAAAATCTAAAGAGATATCCTCAGAAATTGAAAAAATAAGCAAAAAACAAATTGTGTTAAGAAATAAAATTGACTTAATTATAAGTTCATTACCTAATCTTGCTCAAAATGATGTTCCTGTTGGCAAAGACGAAAATAGTAATAAAGAAATTAGTAAAAATGGAGAAATTAAAAAATTTGATTTTAAACCTCTTACTCATCATGAACTTGGTAAAAAGTTAAATTTAATGAATTTTGACTTAGCTTCTAAAACATCTGGTGCAAGATTTGTATTCTTAAAAGATCAATTAGCTTTATTGGAAAGAGCAATTTCTAATTTTATGTTAGATATTCATACAAAAGAATTTGGGTATAAAGAAATATCACCACCACTTATAGTAAATGATAGTACTATGTTTGGTACTGGGCAATTACCCAAATTTGAAAGTGACCAATTTGAAATTAAGCTAGAAGATGAAAATAGCAGAAAATTTTTGATACCAACAGCTGAAGTAATATTAACAAATATGGTTAGAGAATCTTTTTTAACAAATGAAGAATTGCCTATGAGACTGGTAGCATCTACAGCTTGCTTTAGAAAAGAGGCTGGAAGTTATGGCAAGGATACAAAAGGCATGATTAGACAACATCAATTTTATAAAGTCGAACTTGTTAGCATTGTTGAACAAAGTAAAGCTTTGGAGGAATTAGATAGAATGAAAAAATGTGCTGAAGAAATTTTAAAAAAATTAAAATTACCTTATAGAGTAGTTTTGCTTTCATCTGGAGATATGGGTTTTAGTGCAGAAAAAACATATGATTTAGAGGTTTGGATACCTTCTGAAAATAAATATAGAGAAATTTCAAGTTGTTCTTCATGTGGACAATTTCAGGCTAGAAGAATGAAAGCAAAATTAAAAAGCTCCTCCGGAACGGACTTCTTGGCTACCTTAAATGGCTCAGGTTTAGCTGTAGGAAGAACATTAATAGCTATAATGGAAAATTACCAAGAAAAAGATGGTAAAATAATTATTCCAGATGTTCTTAGGTCCTATATGAATAATCAAAAACATATTGGATAATTTTTATTGTTTATTTTTTTTATTTAGTATAATCATAGTACAAA
>CEUZ01292203.1_pt1 | contig 12142 bp, 11 predicted proteins | sample 361511 | NCBI WGS metagenome assembly CEUZ01 (sample SAMEA2622822, study PRJEB7988) | marine metagenome | biome: marine biome (ENVO:00000447); feature: surface water layer (ENVO:00002042); material: "saline water (ENVO:00002010), including plankton (ENVO:xxxxxxxx)" | depth 5 m
TTTTTTGAATTTAATTCCCAATATCCTTTATTTTTTTTAAAACCACAATCTTTGTAGAAATTTTTAACTAAGTCATTCTTTTTAGTTGGAAAATATTCACCAATAATTTTTTTTACATCTTTATCAAGAGCAGCTTTAAGAAATTGACTTAGAAAAGCATTTTCTATACCTCTTCCTATAATACGACAACTTAATAAAAATGTATCAATAATAAGTTTACTTTTATCTTTATAGCCTATAATAACACCAGTAATTCCATAATCACCAATTTTGTCTTTAACTTCTAAACAATAAACATAATAATTTTTTTTCTTTGTGTATTTTAAAATATCAGACTCTGTATATCTTTTAGTTGTTAAATTAAATTGGTTAGTTTTTAATGTTAATTGAGAAATTCGTGGAATTAAATAATCATTTGATTTCATAATCTTTATATTTAAATTCAAATTAAAATAATATTTTTTAAGAGAATTAATGTTATTTTTTAATAATAATCGTGTTTTCTGATCTTTGTATTGAATAGTTTTTTTTCTATCTTCATCTGTAATATTAATTGAATTAAAATAGCTGCAGTTTGATATTTTATTTAAATTTTCTTCAATAGCAGAGGTTGAAAAATGAATTGTTTCTATATTTGGTAAGGTTATATTAATTTTTTCAATTTCTATTAAACTATCATCAATAAATACAAAACTATTTGGATCTATCCTTAATTCTTTAGAAATTTCCATCATATTATCATGTTTTTCAGACCAATTAATTTTAATGGAAGAAAAATCATCCATTTTTAGAGCCATATTTGGATGATTTTTAAATACTTGTTCAATATCAAAATAATTATTTTTACTATTAATTGCCAATAAAATCCCATTTTGTGAAATTTGCTTAATTGTTTTTTGAATATCTAGATAGACATTACCTGGGTACGAATCTCCAAGTTTGATTCCATTAATCCCATCTTCTCCGATAATTCCACCCCATATCGTATTATCTAAATCTATTATTAAGCATTTTTTTCTTCCTAAAAAAATAGATGAAAAGTAATCAGAATATTTTTTTGATAAAAACTTTAAAAAATTTGCTTTAAATGGAATTGATGCGTAATAATATAATTTATTATCATATACATTATTTTCTCCATATTGATAAATATAGTAATTAATATCGAAAATATATATACCAATATAGGATTTTATCAAAATAGCTAATTCCTTATTTAAACTATTTATAAAATTAATTTGGCCATTATCATTTTGATGATCAGTTAAATTTTTTTCAATAAATTTTGGATAAACAAAATTATGTAATAATATTGTTGCATTAGTATGATTCCTGATTTTACTCAATAATTTTTTAAAATAATTTATTATTAAAATACGTTTTTTTGAAATTTGAGCTTTATTATAAGAGCCAAATTCATAATTAAATTCGGGTAAAATTTCATCTATACGTATAGACAAAATTATTAAATCATTATTTTTTTTATAGATCAAACTTTTATTATCAAAAATATATTTTTCAAATTGATTATATTCAGAAAATTTTATATTTAAATTCATATCTTTCTTAAATGATTCAACAATAATAAATTGTTCGATCATTTCAAAAGTATAAGAACATAAAAAAAATATATTTTTTTTATTTTTTTTAAAATTTTCCTTTATTATATTACTTGCCTGATAATAATCAGGCACAAGTAATTCCTTAGATAATATATCTTTTATTTTATTATTATAATTTTTCTTCAATTTTTTAATAATCGTGTAAGAATTCTATTATTTCTTTATTTTTATTGATACAAAAAGATACTAATTTGTTATTAAAAAGTATCGCTGGCATTGGGCCTAAAAACTGCTTAAGATTTTTTTCATTTAAATAACAATTTATCTCTTTATCACTTTTAATAATATAACATGTGTGATGATAGCCGCCTTCATGATTCTTTAAAAAATTATAAGTATATGAATCATCTGATTTTGGCTGAATTAACTCAAAATAGAAATCATTTATGGATTTTATTAAAACTAATTCAGCTTTTTGTGCTGGATCATAAATTCTATTCTCTATTTTTTTAATAAAAGAATTTTTTAAATAATTATCAATATCTTTTACTACAAATCCTAAATGATGAATCTTTAAATTACTGATCATTTTTTTTTAAATATTCTAAAATTTTTTCAAAATCTGAATATAAATATTGAAAATCGTCAGCAGGAATTTTAATATTATATTCTTCTTCTAAAGACATTATTAACATTAAATGATTTACTGAATCCCAATTATCTAGTTCTTTTGTAGATAATTTATTATAATCAAGATTAGTATTAAATATTTTCTGAAATACTTGTTTTAATCTTTTTCTTTTATCCATTTGAGATTAATTTTTGATTAAATCTTCTTTTTTGTAATTGCGATTTGACTTTTTTCCAATAATTTTTGTCCATTTCATTGGCGACAAGCCTTTTGCTGGTCTTTTAGTAGTTAAATTATATTCACTAAATTTATCACCTTTATTTATATTAGTTTTTGCTACAATAGATTTTCTAGAAAAAAAAATATTTTTAAATTCACTTTTTGTAGGTTTTTTTTTACTGTGGCCCATTGATTGTTCAATATTTCTTATTGCTTTAACCATAGCTTTAATTTCAGAAGGTTCTAAACTTGAAGAATGATCGGGCCCTTTCATTTTTCTATTTAATGTTATGTGTTTCTCAATAACTGATGCTCCTAATACTACAGCTGCTAAAGATACTTCATAACCTAATGTATGATCGGAATATCCAACAGGTAAATTAAATCTTTTACGCATTTCATTTAATACTTTTAAATTCACATCTTTATAAGGTGTAGGATAAGCAGAATTACAATGAAGTAAAGTTATATAGTTTTTACTTTTTTTCAATATATTTAAAGCTTCAGAAATTTCTCTATAAGTAGACATCCCTGTCGACAATAATATAGGTTTACTAATTTTAGCAATTTCTTTTAAATATGGGTAATTAGTAATTTCACCAGAAGGAATTTTATTTCTTTTAAGTCTTAACTTTTTTAACAAATTAATACTTTTAAAATCAAAAGCTGTAGATAAAAATTCTATCTTCTTTTTCTTACAGTATTTAAATAATTCTATGTGTTCTGAAAATTTTAACTCTAATTTTTTTAACATCTGATACTGTGTTTGATTTCTTTTGGATCCTTTTCTTTGATATTGTGCTTTTTTTGTATTACGTAAAACGATATCTTCAGGGCTAAAAGTTTGAAATTTAATAATATCAGCACCTGCATCAGATGCTACATCAATTAATTTCTTAGCATTTTTTATGCTGCCATTATGATTGACGCCTGCTTCTGCAATTATAAGTGTTTTTTTGTTACTCAACTTCTTATTATTTCATTATCTGGAATATCATTTTTGATTATAGAACCAACTCCAATAATACAATTATTGCCAATTTTAATTCCTTCTTTTGTTATCACGCCACTTCCTATAAAGGTGTTATTTCCGATTGTAACTCCCCCATTTATTATTGCTCCTGTTGAAATATGACAATGGTCACCTATTAGTGAATCATGTTCTATTAATGCTTTATTATTAATTATACAATTTTTTCCAATTTTAACATTTGCGTTAATAATTGTATTCATCATTATAAAAGTTCCCATCATGATTTTACTTGTGTTGGATACATATGCTGAAGGTGATACTATATAAGGAATATCAAATCCTATTGATAATATTTTTTCAAAAGTTTTTATTCGATTAGCAGGTTCTTTAATTTGGCCTATAGTAACTATAGCATTTTTAATTGACTCAAATAATTTATTCAAATCTTTGTCTTCTCCAATTACTGGATATTTTGTATCATTAAGTTTGATTTCTCTTGAGACTAAACCAGCAATATTAAATTTACCCTCTTGTTCAATAACCTCTATACAAGATTTTGTGTGACCACCTGCTCCTATTAACAATATTTTTTTCATAAACTTTTTAAAACTGATATTATTCTAATTAAATCATTATTATTGAGTTTAATACTAGAGGGAATACAAAGTGAATTTGAAACTAGTTTTAATGAATTATTCACCTTATAATTTTGACAATTCTTATATTGTTGTTGTAAATGATTAGGATGCCAAACTGGCCTACTCTCAATATTATTTCTAGCTAAATCATTAATAATACTATTTATATCTTTGTTTAATATTTTTGGATCAATTTTAATCAAATTTAACCAAAAGTTGTTATTTGCATATGCAGGAGTTTCACATAATGATATTCCAGAAATATCTTTAATTTTTTTAAAATAATATCTATTAATTTCTTTTTTCACTTTAAGAAAATTTGGTAATTGTTCCAACTGAGCTACACCTAAAGCAGCCTGGATGTTGGTTAATCTAAAATTATAACCAACTTCATTATGTATAAACTTTATTGGATCATCTTTTGCTTGAGAGGTTATATATTTTGCTTGTTTAGCTAATTCTTCATCATTTGTTAAAATCATACCCCCTCCTCCAGAAGTGATAATTTTATTTCCATTAAAAGAAAGACAGCCAAAATCACCAATTGTTCCTGTATGTTTTCCTGAAAAAAATCCTTCAGAATATACAGTTCCAATGCTCTCACTTGCATCTTCAATAATTTTAATATTTCTTTCTTTACAAATTTGATATAACAAATCTAAATTAACTCCATTTCCAAAAATATGCACAGGAATTATTGCCGATATTATTTTACCAGTTTTATTATTATAGGTTTTACCTTGTTTAAATTTTGTTTCTAATTTTATAAATTCAATAGTTTTTTCTACATCAATATTAAAATAATCATCAGAATCCATAAATATTGGCATAGCACGATTATAATGAACTGCATTAACTGGAGCGATAAACGTAATGCTTGGAACTATTACCTCATGCTCAGGTTCCACTCCAGCAAGTTTTAAAGAAATTTGCAAAGCAGATGTGCCATTAACACAAGCAACGGCAAATTTAGAACCTGTATAACTTGATATCTTTTCTTCAAATAATTCAACATATTTTCCTGCTGATGAAACCCATTCGGTATCCAAACATTCTTTAATATATGACCATTCGTTTCCTTTAATTGTGGGAACTGACAAAGGAATATAATTATTTATATTATTCATTTATAATTAATTTCATAATTACCATAAAAATTTTTATTAGATTCAATATTAATAAATTCATTATTATTTATTGCTTGAATCACTTCCATAATACCATCAGTGATTGAAAATTCAGACTTAAAACCTAGAATGCTTTTAACTTTACTAAAATTCACACGGTAATTTCTTGCATCATCTCCTTTATCAGAAAATATTATTTTTCCTGAGGAAACTTTTTTTCTTATAAGCTCAATAATAGTTTTTTTTGTAGCATTATTTCTTTCATCACCTGAGTTAAAAACTTCAAATGATACTTTGTTTGATGGTGCATCTAATACAAGATGTATTAATTTTGCAAAATCATTAACATGGCAATATGGTCTCCAAGTATGGGCATCATATACAGAAAGTTCGTTGCCTAAAACTAGTTCTCTTGTAAATTCATTAATCGTTAAATCAAAACGCATTCTTGGTGATAAGCCAAAGGCTGTAGAAAATCTTAAAATAGTAGGGTGCATTTTAGTTTGTCCTTTTAGTGATAAAATATAATTTTCCGCATTGACTTTTGATTTTGCATATAAAGATAATGGATTTAATTTATGGTTTTCATTAGCCATATTTTCGCTTTTGATTAAACCATAGTTAGAACAAGTAGATATAAAAACAAATCTTTCTACATTTAGATCAGCACACATATTAATGACTTTAATTATACCTTGATCGTTAATTAAACTCGATTCCTCAGGATATTTTTTTGTAATTGGATCGCCTACAAGTCCGGCTAATAAAATAATAAAATCAACATCTTGAATAGTATTATCTAATAATAATTTATTATTTAAATCACCATTTATAAATTTATAATTTGAATAATGTAATTTTTGATCAACACATATTCTGTTATTGTACAATAAATTATCATAAGAAATTACATTAAATTTTTCTTTTAAAAAATAGTTAGCTATTACATTGCCAATGTACCCTTCTCCTCCGATTAATAATATTTTTTTCATTTATATCTGATAATTAATTAATAAATTTTTTTGCTAGGCACGTTGTTTTATAAGCATTTTCTAAATCTTGACCTGGCCATACAAGTTTTCCTGTAACAATCATTTTATGAAATGCTTTCATTTGATTATAAAAACCAGGTTTATATTTTAAATCAACATTATCTGGTTTTATTATATATTCTTTAAAATTTTTATTGATCCATTTTCCTTTTTCTAAAGGTTTGAACTCTACTGTTACCCCTTCTCCAAATAATCTTACCGACCATCCTCCAGGAGAATACCAGTGGGACATATAATTACCTATTGCCCCAGATTTAAATTCCATTACTGCTGAAAATTGATCTCCTCTTTTTTCTAAATATTTTTTATTTATCACAGATAAATTTTTTGGCTCTCCTCCAAAAAAACGAATTAAGTCAAGAGTATGTGGAGACATATGAAAGATCCATGTATTACGTAATAATTTAGGAAAATTATTTCCAATTTTCCAAAATCTTTCATGTCCTTCAATCGCAAGACCAAGAAGTTTTCCATTCTTATTTATAATATTTATACCTTTATGAAAAATTGAATAGTATCTTCTATTATAACCAACCATATTTAGAGTTTTATATTTTTTTGCCAAACCAAATAATTTTTTTGTTTGCTCTGGAAGAATTCCAGGTGGTTTTTCAACAAAAAAAGGAATTTTACATTTAATTATTTTTCTTGTAATTTTAAAAATTTCAGTTGCACTAACTAATATTAAAATTGCATCAATCTTATTTTCTTTAATTAATTCTTCAATATTGTTATAAACTCTATCAATATTAAATTTTTTAGCCAACCTTTTAGCTTTAATAAAAGTTCTTGAAGTAATTCCTAAAACATTAAATTCATTAATATCTTTAATGGCTTCCAAATGCTTTTGCGCTATATTTCCTGCTCCAATAATTCCTAAATTTATCTTATGCATATTATTTTAATAAAATTTATTTCAAAAACCAATTAGCATTTTTTAATAAAAAGGATTCGCTAATGATAGGATGAATGTCGCCATGCCATTTTTTAAAATCCTTCCATTCACTTATTATATTCCAAAATTTTTTTTGATTATATATATTTTCTTTTGATTCAATCCAATTACCATTTAATCTTGCCTCCAATTCAAGACATGCGTCTTTTATCTCTTCTGGTTCATTATCTATATAATCTAAAGACATTTCATGAAGCTCTTTAGTTTGTGTAAATCTCATTACTCCTATATTAATTTGATCTCTAATTGAAAGCTTTGAACCATTTTTTTTAGATCTTAGATATTTTGGTAAAACTATTAAGTCATCTTTTCCACTAATTATATCTCCTAAAGGTATGCAATCTACGTGTATCAATGGTTTTCGAAAGGTCTTAATTACCTCATCAAGACCACAAGAATTTGATAATCCAAAAAAACAACTAGCATTAAGCCAAATATCAAGAAAATCAGATCTATATTCTGAATTTGCATAATCAAAAATTCTAGAATGATTAGCCCTAAAAGGCTGTTCTACAGCTTTACCCATTCTGATTACCCAATATCCTTTTTTTGCTAACGTAAGAGCAGCTAGATTATAATTATTTATATTTGAATTTCTATAAGAGAATTCTTTATCATTTAAATGTGGTTGAAACTTTTTCTTATAAGCTGAATCTCTTACAATAAAACAAATGATTTTTTTATTATTTGTAACTCCTATTTTTTTAAGAAATTTTTCTCCAATTTTATTCTCTTTTTCAGTAAAATAATAATGAGGGTTAGTTTTTTTATAAATCCCAGTTAAGTCTCGCTGATAACCTTTGGAATATTTACTCATAACAACTTCGTGCTTTTTACCACCTGGGATCAATTTGTTACAATAATCAATAAATCTATAAAAAAAATTTACTCTTAAAATTCTTTTTGTCATAATTTCCCATTGTTTATTTGGAGCAGGACTATCAAAATAAAAAAAATCTAAAGGTTTTAGATTATAAATATCTAAATAACTTAGGTAATACTCGGTAGTAAGTATACTTGCTCCAATAACGTCAGAACGAATAAATCCAAACCGAATTAATTTTATCGGTGCTATAATTCTTATTATTATTACAATTGGTAAAGCAATTAATATCAATGGTGGATAATAAAAAAGTTTCATAAATTTATTGAAAACTTTAGAAGTGTCCCCGCTAAGTATCTCCTTACATTGTCTAATAAAAAAAGTCTTAATTCTATTCATTTTAAAATATTTAATTAGTAAAAATTAATTATAAAGAATACTCAATTATTTTTACAACTTTATTAAGTTCACTGAATCTTAAATCTGGCCCAGAAGGAAGAATTAATGCTTCATTAAATATTTTTTCCGAAATCGGAAAAATTTCTTTAGATTCTAAAATTTTGTTTCTATTTAAAGGTGGATACCACCTTTTTGTTTCTATATTATTTTTACTAAGTATTTTTTCTAATCTATGACGATCATTTGATAAAACAATATTCCACAAAGGAAAATTATTCTTTGATACTGGCTCCAAGAGTCTTAAGCTATTCTTTTTAGATAGTTTATTTTTTAAATAATCAAAATTCATTAACATTCTTTTAATTTTTTCTTTCCTTTTATGTAATTGAGATAATCCTATTGAAGCTAATAGATCGCTATACTTATAATTCATTCCATGTGATAAATAATTAATTGTTTGTTTAGAATTCATAGTTGTTCCATTATCTCTTATTATCTTAATTCTTTCAGAGAGTTTTTTATTATCTGTAGCAATAAATCCACCATATCCACTAGTTATTAACTTTGTAATTCCTAAGGATTGACATGAAATATCACCGAATGTACCTAAGTATTTGTCATTAATTTTAGATAAAAATCCTTGAGCATTATCTTCAATAAATTTTATTTTTCTTTGGTCGCAAATTTTTCTTATTTCAGATAAATTATTTGCATTTCCATTTAAGTTAACGACAATAATTGCCGAGGTTTTATTTGTAATTTTATTTTTTATATCATCTATATTCGGAGTAAAATCATTGTTAACCTCATAAAGCTTAACTTTAATATTGTTATTAAGTACAGCATTAGCCGTTGCTACCCAGGTACAAGCGGGTAAAAGTATGTTAGTATTACATTTGAAATTAAAAGATTTAATAGCAATATCTAAAGCAATAGTCCCATTTTGAACACAACAAACGTATTTTGAATTAATTATTTCAGATATTTCATTTTCAAGTAACTTAGTTTTCTGACCCATAGTTACTCTCGTATACATCATTGAATCTTTTACAATTTCAATATCATTTTCATCAAATTTTATATTCCACCACTTAATCATGATAACTTAGATCTTTTGTCAATCATATGAAATTCTATCTTATTTTGATCTGGATCAAAAATAAAAAATTGTAAAGTTTGATCAGTTCTACCTCTTACTATTTCTGAACACTGAACACGCTTCTTTATTAAATTATATCTTAAATTTTTTATACTTTTACAATTAAAGCAATAATGGTTAATTTTACCTTCTTTTAACTTTTTATTACTATTAAATATTTCAATAAATTGATTTTTATTAACTTTTAAAAAATATCCATATACTTTCTTTTTTTTAATAAACTTGTGAACAACTTTAAAAGATAACTTATTTTTATAAAAATTTAACAATTTTTTTAAATTTATTGTCTTAATACTTATATGGGATAATTGTAAATTATTCATTAAAGTCCGCCACATTCAGGAACAGGATAAGATAAGCTTTTATTATTTTGAATTGCCTCAACAATTCTCATAGATTGTTCTATACAATCGTCGATATCTACAGTGTATTGATAACTACCTATTCTCCCAATACTATAATAGTCTGACGGTAATTTTGCAAAATATTTATGAGCTAACGAAATTGCTGACTTAAAAGGTAATGGATAATGTTGGCCATTATTTGATGGAGTCTCAATTCCAATTAAAGTGTGTTTTGATTTATACTTTGTTAACTTTTTATATTCAACAATTCTTGTAAATGGATCAGAGCCTGCATAATAAACAAAATAAACATCTTTTGGAAAACAAAATTCAGTAGGTAAAATTACTCTTAATATATCCCTACCAATATATTGAAGTTTTCCTAAATCAAAATTAAATAAATTATCTATTGAAATTGAATTAATCACTACGTCAAATTTTTTTAAATCACCATTAATTAAAAAAGTTTTCTTTTCTAAATTATATTCTTTAATTGTGGTATTTAATAAAACATTGGTCTTTTTTGTTGCAATATCAAAATATGAATTATAACCATTAATATCAACAGGATAAGCTGACAATGCTGTATGCCATGCAGCTCTTGAACCTTCTTTTAATGCAACTCCTTTAGGTGACCAGGAAAAAGTATCAATTTTTTTATTTGTATCAACAAGCCACATTTTTTTATTATATTCTTTAACATATTTTTCATAAAGAATGTTTCCTACTGACGCTATCCAAAATTCTTCTAAATTTTTTGGATCTTTAATAATTGATGATTGGCAATCTTTCAGTTGTTTGTTAATTTTTGCATAATCAGGCATAGTCTTTATATCGTCCATATTTATTGGATAATTATAAAATTCACTATCTTGTTCAACAAATGTTATAAATTCATGTTCATTACAATTTCTTAAAGGACAATATTTATCCAAAAAATCATATACTTTTTTATTTTGAGTAAGAAAATGTCTGGGTCCAAAAGTATAAGGATGGCCACAATGAAAATAAGTTCTTACACCTGCGCCTAAAAAATTATTTTTTTCTACTAATGTTACCTCCCAGTTATCTAATTCTGAGAAAAGATGGGCTGAAGAACACCCACCAAAACCTCCTCCAATAATTAAAACTTTTTTCATAAATAAATTAAATAAATTTTATGTTAGGATATAAATATAGTTTCTTTAGTTTATTAAACTTTTTATTATTACTTAAATACTTTTTAAAGTATCTCCATGCTAATCCTATAATTAAATCATTTGATTTAGGATTAACGTATTTAGTCTTTTTAATCAGGATTTGTCCATTATTAAATGTTAAATGTTTTCTTAAAGGGAAATCATCTATAAAATAATCTATATATTTAAAAAGTTCAAATTCATTTGCAATTGTAAAACAGCCTACAGATGAGCCAAATCCATAAATTTTATTAATTTTTTTAGATTGAAGAATTTTTGCAATCTTATTTTTTCTAAATCTAATATTATCATTAAATTTTTTTATAAATTTTTTTTGTTTATAAAAAACTTTTTCTTCATTTAAAATTTTTAATAATTTTTTTGATTTTACCTTTATTTTATTTGTTTTTTTAGCTACATAAATTCTTAATGAACCACCTTTTGTTACAATTTTTTCAACATCATAAATTTTTAAATCTAAGGATTCCATTAAAAATTTTAATGAATTTAAATTAAAATAATTAATATGTTCATGATAGATAGTATCAAGTAAATATTTTTTCATTACATTAATAGAATATGATGTCTCTATTATTATAGATCCATCTTTATTTAATAAATTTTTTAAACCTTTCACAAAATCATTTATATCTGAAATATTTGCTAGAGTATTATTACAGAAAATAACGTCAAATTGTCCAAAATTCTTCTTAATTTTCTTTGAGAAATTATAATTAAAAAAATTATTTAAGGTCTGAATATTATTTTTATTTGCAATTTTTGATACTTCCTTTGAAGGCTCCACACCTAATCTAAAATTATTTTTTTTAAATTTTTTTAAAAGAGATCCATCATTACTACCAATGTCTAATATCTTTGATTTATATAATTTAAGTTTTGTATTAATTTTTTTTGCATATTCTTGGTTGTGAACAATTAATTCTTTAGATATTGCAGTTTGATAACTAAAATTTTCATACATTAAATCAGGATTAATATAATTAGATAGTTGTATATTAAGGCATTTAGGACAAAAATTTATAGAAAAATTAATATATTTTTCTTTTATACGAAGTTTTTCA
>CEUZ01097528.1_pt1 | contig 12141 bp, 11 predicted proteins | sample 361511 | NCBI WGS metagenome assembly CEUZ01 (sample SAMEA2622822, study PRJEB7988) | marine metagenome | biome: marine biome (ENVO:00000447); feature: surface water layer (ENVO:00002042); material: "saline water (ENVO:00002010), including plankton (ENVO:xxxxxxxx)" | depth 5 m
AACAAATATTATGAAATGAGAAAAGATTACATTCTAAAAAACAAATTTTTTACAAATAAAGATTCAGCAGATTTTCACGAATTTTTTATTAATTGTGAGGGTTCTGTACCTAAAAATTTTTTAAAAACCTATCTTTTTCAGAACGAACTACTAAAAGAAATTTCAAACAAAATTGGTTTTGAATTAAAAAAAAAATATTTAATTTAATATATTGTTGTGCTTTTTAATCTTAGATTAAAGTTTTATAATAAAGTGTCATCATTAACTTATGATAATTCATTTAAAACTTTTATAAAAAAATTTTTATTTTTTTTAATTACACTACCGCTTAGGATTAAATATATTTTTCTTTTGAAGAGCTTTAGAGTTATTCCAACAAGACATATTGTATGCTTAGATATTCTTATAAAGCTGACAAGATTATACAAGCCATTAAATATTAATTTTTTTTTAACAGGAGGATCAGCCCTGGGGGCAGTAAGGCAACAAGGTTTCGTTGGCAGACCATCAGATATTGACTTAGGTTTGACAGATGACCATTTTAAAATTTTTTCAGAAAATTTTAATTTAATGGAAAAAACTTTTTTTCAAGTTTCAGAACCCGAAAGTTTAAAAGAAGAAAATTGCAAATTTAATATAAATAATATTTTGGTTGATATTTCCATATATTCAAAAAAAAAAATTGACAAAAAAACATTTTGGACAGGTGAAAAATCAAATCCTAATGGACCAATAGTTTTAAGTCACGAAAATTTAAGTAAATTAGCAAATGTAAAACTCTATAACTATAATTTTTTTACTTTTAGAGATTATAATTTTTATTTGGAAAAAATTCATGGAAAAAGTTGGAAAATACCAAATAAAAAACAATTTTTTTGGAAAAAAAAAATTTATTAACAAAGAAACAACCAATAATAGAGAATATTTAAGTGCTGAATTCTAATACGATGGATCAGATTTTAAAAATGGTTACTGCTAGGGAAAAGTATATTTCTTTAGTTGTAGTCTTTTTTACAATTTGTGCAACTTTTATTGAAATGCTCAGCGTAGGTGCTATTTTGCCAATGCTTTTGTTATTGGTTGATAGTGAGAAATTGTACAATAATGAAATTTTTCAAAAATTTATAGATATATTTGGTCTACAATCAGGCGAGTCTTTATTAATAACTTTCGCTTTGTTAATATTAATAATCTTTTTATTTAAATCTGTTTTTATTTCTTTTTTAAATTGGTTCGTTTTAGATTTTTTTAACAATATACGTATTAGACTTACTTTAAGTTATTATAAACTTTATTTAAACCTACCCTATTTTTTACAAATTCAACAAAATTCAGCAAAGATGATTACAACCACAACTAATGTAGTATCAGTTTTCACAAATAATGCTCTTAAAAGTATCTATATTATTTTTTCTGAAATTTTTGTTCTTTTGGGAATTTCAATAATACTTTTTGTTATTGAACCTAAGGGATTAGTCGTTTCGTTATTAATTTTTTCTTTTTTTGGCTATTTTTTTAATAAATACAATAAAGGTAGAAATAAAAAATGGGGTTATCAAAGACAGCTAAACGAAAGAGTTAGGCTAAAAAATCTTCAAGAGGCATTTGGTGGAGCGAAAGATCTTAAGATTTTAAATAAACAGGATGAGTTTTCAAAAATTTTTCACTTATATGATTCAGCGATTGGTAAATTAGACAGAAATGTACAATTTTTAGTTCAACTACCGAGAGTCGGTGTAGAACTACTATTGGTAATCATTTTTTCGTTGTTTATAATTTTTTATTCTGATGATCAAAATACAAGACTAATAAGTTTGGTTCCTACATTAGCTATATTTGCTACTGCAGCTTTTAGATTAATGCCATCCTTTATAAGGATTATTAGTTCTTTTCAACTGGTTAATGGAGGATTAGCTGCTATAAATTTATTAAGCACAGAAAAATCAAAAATAGAAAAATCAAGCGAGATTATAAAAAAAAGTGATTACACTGATAAAGTAAATTTTAAAAATAATATAAAATTTAACAATGTATCATTTAAATATCCAAATACTGAGAAATTTGTTCACAAAAATTTATCTTTTGAAATTAAACACAATAAAATTACTGGCTTTATAGGAGAGTCAGGTTGCGGGAAGAGCACTTTAATTGATTTAATTCTAGGCTTATTGCCACCAACTTCTGGAGATATTACGGTTGATAACACTATTCTACCATTAGAAAGCAAATCTTGGCATTCAAAAATCGGTTATGTATCACAGTCAATTAATTTAATTAATGACACAATAGGAAACAATATCGCTCTAGGTGTAAGATCTGAAAAAAGAAATGAAAAATATTTTAGAAATGCAATTAATCTTTCTGAGCTTGAAAAGTTTATTAACGGCCTGCCTTCAAAAGAAAAAACAATTGTAGGAGAAAAAGGTATTAATTTATCGGGAGGACAGAACCAAAGAATTGGAATAGCAAGAGCTTTATATAGAGATACAGACGTTTTAATTCTTGATGAAGCGACTAGTGCCTTGGATGAATTAACCGAAAACAATATTTTGGAAAGAATTGCTAATTTAAAAGAGAAAAAAACTATTATTTTAGTATCTCATAGACCTTCAGTTACAAAATTTTGTGACAACCTGTTTGAATTGAAAAACGAAAACATTAAACAAATTAAATAAATCAAAATGAATTTGAATCCTGTAGTTTTTTTTCATATAGATGAATTTAATAGAGATTCTATTACTGCTTCTGTTATAAAAAATTATTTAAAAGAGCAAAATATAAAAGTAATTTATGGTAATAGAAGATTATCAAAATTTTTTAATTTAAAAATATCTTCTTTTTTTGATGCTGCAATTTTTCCAGGAATTGATCAAATTGATTTCTATTTTGATAAAAAAAATAAAAATACGAAACTATTTGCTCTGCCAACTGAATCTATTTTTACTAATAACGTAACAGAAAGATCTTTTCGATGGTTTAAAGCACAGCTATTAGGAACGGACGAAGAGGGAAAATTAAAAAAAAAAGATATTGGAAGAATCGATAGAATCTATGTTTGGGGTGATATGCATTTAGAACTTTTGAAAAATGAATACCCAAAATTTAATGAAAAATTTAAATTAACTGGACATCCGAGACATGATAAAAAAGTTTATAAGAAAAATTTTATAAAAAATAATAAAAAAATAAATATAGGTTTTGTTTCAAGATTTGATACCATAAATGCATTTGATATGAGAACTATGCTAGAGCAAGTTCTTACCTGCAAAACTACAGGCGTAGAATATTTTCATGATGAAAATACAAATATCGAAGATAATTTTTATAAAGATGCACAAGATCTCAGGTTATTTTTAGAAATAATTTCATTATTAGGAAATGAATATTCATTCAATATAAAACCTCATCCTAGGGAAAATTATAAAAACTGGGAGAATTTTATTAAAAAATATAATATTCCGTTGAATATTTGTTCAAGAGAAACTCCATTTACACATTGGCTTGCTGATCAAGACTTGATAATTGCTCCACCTTCAACAACTTTTTATGATTGTGCTATTATGAAAAAAAATGCAATTTGTACTAGAAGAATTGTAAAAAACAGGGAAAAAAGCTTATCTAACAATTCTGATGATTTTGATCCAATTTTAGATTTTTTTCCTAACCCCACATCAATTCATCAAATAAAAAAATTCATCGAAGATAAAACAAAAATAAATTTTGAAGATGAAAAACTTTTAAATTTGTTAAAGAAACAAACAAACTATCCAAATTCTAAAGAATCTCTGAAGATTTTGTGTGAGGATTTATCAAGTTTTTTAAAAAATAAAAAAACGAACAAAATAAAGAAAATTTTTGGTTTAATCATTTTTGAATTTTATAGATACTCAAAAAATTTTAAATATTTAATTTTTAGGATTTTGGGAATTGAAAATAAAGAAGAATCAGCATCTTTCGTTATGACGTCTAGTAAAATTAAATATATTAACAAATTAATAGAAAAATAATTTTTCAAAATTGTAATTTATGAAGAAAAAAATATTATTGGTTGGTGGCGCGGGTTATATAGGTACAGTAGTAACTGAATATCTTCTATCCAAATTATATAATGTTACATGTTTAGATTCTTTAATCTATTCACAGAAGAGTGTAATTAAAAGATTTTTAGAAAAAAAGAATTACAAATTTGTTCATGGCGACATGAGAAATAGCTCTTTGGTTTCAGAATTATTAAAAGAGGTGAACGATGTTGTAATATTGGCTGGTTTAGTGGGTGATCCAATTACAAAAAAATATTCAAAAGAATCTAAGGAAATAAACCATGATGCTTTGATGCATTTTATAAATAATTGTAATGGAAAAAATCTAGATAAGCTGATTTTCATTTCAACCTGTTCAAATTATGGATTAATGAAATCAGAAGAAACAGCCGATGAAAAACATCGTTTGAATCCACTTTCTAGTTACTCTGAATATAAAGTTAAAATTGAAGAACATATTTTGTCATTAAAAGGCAAAATTGATTATTGTCCTGTTATATTACGATTTGCAACTGCCTTTGGACTTTCTCCTAGAATGAGATTTGATTTAACAGTTAATGAATTTGTAAAGGAAATTTTTTATGAAAAGAATTTACAAGTTTATGACCTAGACACTTGGAGGCCCTATTGTCATGTAAATGATTTTGCTAACTTGATTGAGATGATACTAAGGGCAAAAAAAGATAAAATTTTTTTCGAAATCTTTAATGCTGGTTCTAAAGAAAATAATTTCACAAAAAGAGAGATAGTTAATACTATTGGAAAATTCCTACCTATAGACAAAATAGAATATAAAGAAAAGGGCTCGGATAGAAGAAATTATAGGGTAAATTTTGATAAAGTTAAAAATGTTTTAAACTTTAAAGCAAAACACAATCTAGAAAGCGGAATAAAGGAATTAATAAAGTATCTTAAATTGAAGGATTATACCCACTTTTCAGAATCTTCAAGTTTGTTTGGTAATTACAAAATATTTAAAAATGAATAATAAGCAAATTAATAATTTTTATATTAAATTTAAAAATTTTTTTGGAAACAATTATCCAAGTGTGCACGAGCCAATTTTTTTTAAAAATGAAAAAAAATATGTAAAAAAATGCATTGAAACAACTTTTGTTTCTTCAACAGGAAAGTATGTTAATCTTTTTGAAAAAAAGATTGCTGCATATACAAAATCAAAATATGCAATAGCTACAGTAAATGGTACAGCAGGTCTGCATATTTCTTATTTGCTAGCAGGAATTAAAAAAAATGATGAAGTACTAGTTCCTTCATTTACTTTTCCGGCTACTGTAAATGCACTCACTTATTGTGATGCAATTCCACATTTTGTTGATATAGATGAAAATTCACTTGGTATTGATTTCGTAAAATTAAACAAATATTTAAAAAAAAATACTTCTTTTAAAAAAAATAAATGTTTTAATAAAAAAACTAAAAGATTTATAAAGGCAATTGTTCCAGTTTACCCTTACGGCCACCCATACAACATTAACGAAATTAAAAAAATAGCAAACAAATATAAACTTAAATTAGTGGAAGATGCCGCTGGTTCATTAGGAAGTTTTTATAAAGGTCGACACTCTGGCACATTTGGGCTTATGGGAGTTTTAAGTTTTAATGGCAATAAAACAATAACCACAGGAGGTGGAGGTATAATTCTTACTAATGATATAAAAATTGCTAAATTAGCAAAATACCTAACCAATGTAGCGACAAAAAAAAATAAATTTTCCAATTCTTATGAAGACATAGGTTACAACTATAGAATGCCAAATATTAATGCAGCTTTAGGATGTGCACAGCTGGAAAATGTTAAAAAAATTATAAAAATGAAGAGAGATTTATATTTTAAATACAAAAAAATAATTAATAACGAAAGTTGTTACCTGTTTAAAGAAATGAAAAATAATAAAAGTAATTACTGGTTACATTTGGCTATTCTTAAATCTGGCAAGGCAAGAGAAAAAATATTAAAAAAATTTCATAAACACAATATAAAAATTATCCCTTCCTGGAAACCATTGCACGACTTAAGACAATTTAAAATTTATCCAAAAATGAATTTAAAGTGTACAAATGATATCGCTAAAAGAATTATTTGCTTACCGAGTTCATCTTCAAAAATTTATAAACTTATCCATTAATAAATTTTAATAACTTACTTATGAAACAAAGAACTTTAATAATTGCAGAGGCAGGCGTTAACCATAATGGCTCACTAAAAAATGCAAAACGTTTAATTGATATAGCCGCAAAATCTGAGGCGAACATTGTTAAATTTCAAACATTTATTTCAAGCGACTTAGTAGTTCCATATGCAAAAAAAGCAAAATATCAATTAAAGAATACTAAAAAAAAAGAAAATCAACTTGAAATGTTACTAAAGTATGAACTTTCATTTAAAGACATAAAAATTTTATTTAATTATGCTAAGAGAAAGAAAATTGAATTTTTATCGACAGCCTTTGATTTAAAAAGTTTTGATTTGTTGAAAAAATTAAAATTGAAAAGATATAAAATAGCTTCAGGGGAAATAAATAATTATCCTTTGTTGGTAAAAATAGGTAAAGAAAATAAAAGAACTATTTTATCCACGGGCATGTCAGACATTAATGATATTAAAATTGCAGTAAATACTTTGCTAAAAAATGGTTTACACAAAAAAAAACTTTCTATTCTTCAGTGTACAACTGAATATCCCGTACCTTTTAATAGTGTAAATTTAAAAGCTATGCATCATATAAAAAAGGTTTTTCCAGGAATTGATGTTGGATTTTCAGATCATACCCTTGGTATTGAAGCTTCAGTAGCTGCAGTAGCAATGGGTGCAAAGATAATTGAAAAACATATAACATTAAATAAAAAAATGAAGGGACCAGATCATAAAAGCAGTTTGGAACCAAAAGAATTAGTTAATCTAATCAGATCTGTAAGAAATGTGGAAAATGCTTTGGGAAAACCTATAAAAACTTTACAGAGTGTTGAAAAAAAAAATAAATTAGTTGCCAGAAAATCCTTAGTAGCAAAAAAAAAAATTGAAAAAAACGATAAGTTTTCAGAAAATAATTTAGGTACAAAAAGACCTGGTAGCGGAATATCACCAATGAAGTGGAATATTTTAATAGGTAAAAAATCAAAACAAAACTACAAAATAAATCAGCTAATATCAAAAAAAGAAATATCTAATTAACAATTATTATGCACAATTATTTTACAATAATTCCAGCAAGAAAAAATTCTTTAAGACTAAAAAATAAAAATATTCAATTATTTAATAAAAAACCTTTAATCGAACATACTTTTAATCTTGTAAAAAAAATAAAAAAATTAGATTTGGTTGTATTAAGTACAAACGATAAAAAAGTTGTAAAAATTGCTAAAAAAAAAAAAATATTGGTTCCATTTAAAAGACCAGAAAAACTGTCAAAAAAAAATAGTGAACTCGATGATGTAATTTTTCATGCTCTTAGTTGGTACAAAGAACAAAATAATTCCTATCCCAAAAATATTGTTTTGCTACAACCGACTTCTCCGTTAAGAAATGCGCAAGTAATAAAAAAATTAATTTTAGATTATGAAAAAAAAAATTGTGATAGTATGATTTCAGTTTGCGACCCCTTTCAGAATCCTGCAGATTTGTACTATTTTGACTCTGCAAAAAAAATTAAAAAATCAATTATTAATAAAAAGCATAGCAATAAAAAACAAAAAGTTTTCTTCATAGATGGAAGCGTTTATGTTTGTAAAACAAAAAAATTTTTAAAAAATAAAAAAATTGTAGATGAAAAAACAAAAATGTTTCTTATTAAAAAAGATTATGCTTTTGACATAGACAACAAGTTCGATTTTGATATTGCAGAGGCTTATTCTTTAAGAAAAAAAAATAAAAGATAATCAAAATAATTATGTTTTATAAAAATTTTAATTTTGAAATTATGACAAATGTAGTATCAGGACCTGATTCTATTAATAAAATTCATGAATTTTTAGTATCTAAAAATTATAATAGAATATTAGTAATCCAAGATCAAAATTTGTTTAGCAATTCAAATTATGTAAAAAAATTTATAAAAAAAATAGAGAAAAAATATAAAGCAAAATTACTTTTTTACGAAGGGTATGAAGAACCAACTTATCAAAAACTTGACTTTACAATTAATAAATTAAATTCGCAGAAAAATAATTTATTCGATTGTATAATTGCAATAGGGGGAGGTAGCGCTATTGATTTTGCAAAAGGAGTAGCTACTATTTTAACTAATAAAGGAAAAAGTATAAAATACAGAGGGTTTCCTAGTAATTTGAATTTATCAATTCCTATTGTAGCGATACCATCGACGGCTGGCACAGGTACAGAGCTAGCCTACAATGCGGTTTTTACTGATACAAAATCTAAAAAAAAACTTGGCATAAATACGAAGAATAATTATCCAAAATTGTCAATTTTAGATCCAAAAATATTATCTAGTTGTCCAAAAAAAGTTATATTTAATTCTGGAATGGGAGCTCTAATAAGAAGTATTGATACTATGTGTAATAAAAAATCAAATGAAATTTCAGAAATTTTTTCCAAAAATGCATTTAAATTATTATTTAATACTTTACCTAAATTTATGAATAAGAGAAAAAATCTTGAATATTGTTCCAGGATGCAATGGGGAGCATATTTATCAGTTGCAGCTTTGCTAAATTCAAGTAGCGGTCCTGCGGGCGCATTGGCATATTACCTTTCAACAAATTACAAAATTCCTCAGGGTATTGGGTATGGAATTGCTGGTTTACATTTTTTCAAGCAAAATCATGAGAAGGGTTATTATGGGTACTCTAAATTTTATGAATTAATTAATAAGAAAAACAATAACAAAATATTATCAGAAAAGGCTAAAAGTATATATGTAATTAATGAACTATATCGAATATATGAAAAAGGAAAAAAATTCGTAAAAAAATTAAAAATTAAAGATATAGAAATAGATAAAATTTCTACGAATGTTAAGAAGGGAAATATTTCAAATAATCCAGTTAAATTGAATCAAAAAGATTTAAAAAAAATAATTCAAAAAATAATAAAAAAATAGTTTATAGAGAGGAAATATGCCAGGACACGAACTTATAGGAAAAGAAGAGAGAAAATATATTAATGATATTTTTGACAAGAAAGATTCTTTTTATGAAGTTAATGGAAAAAGAGTGAGAAAATTTGAAAAAGAATTTAGCAAATTTGTAGGAGCAAAATATGCAGTATTGGTATCATCAGGTACTGCAGCTATAAAAACTGCACTTATTGCAGCAGGTGTTAAAAGAGGAGATGAAGTTATTACTCAAGCTTTTACTTTTATTGCTACAGTAGGAGCAATAGTCGATGTTGGGGCCATTCCAGTAATTGTTAATGTTGATGAAACTTTAAATATGAATGCAGAGGAATTTGAAAAGAAAATTACCAAGAAAACAAAAGCTGTGATCCCTGTGCATATGCTAGGAGTATCAACAGAAGTGGATAAAATAATTAAAATTGCAAAAAAAAATAATATTTTGGTAATCGACGATAATTGCGAATCTCTTGGTGCTCTCTGGGGAAAAGAAAAGTTAGGAGTGCAGGCAGATGTTTGCACGTGGAGTTTTGACTATGGAAAAGTCATTACAACGGGAGAAGGAGGAATGATTACAACAAATAACAAAAATATTTATAACATTTCTAAAGAATACAAAGATCATGGTCATCAGAATAATCCCAATTTGCCACGTGGGCGTGACACTAGAAGAATTCCCGGATTTAATTTTAGAAGCTCAGAGCTTAACGCAGCTTTAGGTTTAGCTCAGTTAAAAAAATTACCATCTATTATTAAAAACAACAGGAGAAATTATAAAATAATTTTTAATAAGATAAAAAGTTTAGATAAAATTTTTTTTAGAAAAATACCAAACAAATGCCATCCTTTACATGACTGCTTAATTTTTAGAGTTAAATCAAAAAAAACTGCAAAGAAGTTTGTAAAATTAATGGTCCAAAAAAAACTAAATACAAAAAATGTACCAGATGCAATCGAATGGCATTTTGCTAAACATTGGATGCATATTTTTAAAAGATTTAAAATTAATAAAAAAAAACTAGGTAAAGAACTGCTTCCGTCAAGCAATCTATTAGAAAAAAGTATAGCTATACCAATATCGTCAATAAGAAATGACAGAAAAACAAGCAAAATTGCTAATAAAATTTTTCAAATAGCTAAACAATTGCAACTAAATTAAATCAATATTTAATCATGAAAAATTGGAAAAAAACTTTATTAAACGAAAATTCGTCAATCGGTTCTGCAATAAAAAGTTTAAATGAAAGTGAGCTTCAAATAGTTTTGGTTGTAAAAAAAAATCTTAAACTAATTGGCACAATAACTGATGGTGATATAAGGAGAAAGTTGTTAAGTGGCCACAGCATAAAAAGTTCTATAAAAAAAATAATTAACAAAAATTGCTTAACAGTTTCTCGATCAACAAGTGATTATATTATGAATAAATTAATGGAAGCTAATGATGTATATCAACTTCCTATAGTCGATAAAAATAAAAAAGTTATTGGTTTAAAAACATGGAGAGAGCCTGCAATTTCTGATCAAATAGAAAATAAAATTGTGGTTATGGCAGGAGGAAAAGGCAGAAGAATGTTGCCTTATACAAAAAAATATCCAAAACCACTCCTTGTTTTAGGAAATAAACCAATTTTAGAGCATATATTGATTAAGGCGAAATCAGAAGGATTTAAAAATTTTGTTCTCGCTATTAACTATTTGGGTCACATGATAGAAAAATTTTTTAAGAACGGCAATAAATTAAATGTAAAAATAAAATACATTAAAGAAAAAAAACCTTTAGGAACAGCCGGAGCACTGTCTTTGTTGAATCCCAAACCCAAGTTTCCAATTATAGTTTGTAATGGTGATGTCATATCAGATATTAGATTTAGAGACCTATTAGATTTTCATATTAAAAATCGCGCACATATAACAGTAGCAGTCAAACCACACGAATTAAGAAATCCATATGGAGTTATAGAAATAAATGGAAATAAAATAATTGGCTTAAAAGAAAAACCAGTTTCTAAATCTTATATAAATGCTGGAGTTTATGTGCTTGATCCTATCGTTTTTAAGCATTTTAGAAAGGTCAAATATTTAGACATGGTAACTTTAATTAAAAAGTTAACCAAAAAGACTAGTAGAATTTTAGCATTTCCTGCTTATGAGTACTGGGCAGATATCGGCAGACCAAAAGATTACTTTAAAGTAAACAAAAGATTAATTTAAAAAATAATGAAAACCAAAATTGGTTTTATGCAAGGCAGACTTTCTCCTTTGGAGAATGGAAAAATTCAATCATTTCCTTGGAACAATTGGGAAAAGGAGTTTGAAATTGGCAAAAAGTTAAAATTTAATATTTTAGAGTGGACATTAGATTATGATGGACTTTATTTTAATCCCCTGATGACAAATATTGGTCAGAAAAGAATTAAACAACTAATAAAAAAATATAATTTTAACATAACATCTCTCACTGGAGATTGTTTTATGCAAAAACCATTTTGGAAGCTCAAAAAAGATAGAAAAAGATTACAGCAAGATTTTTTGAATATTGTTGCTAGATGCATTAAATTAGGTATTAAAAAAGTTGTTTTACCTTTAGTAGATAATGGAAGAATCGAAAATAAAAAACAAGAATTAATGCTTGTTAATTTTTTAAAAAATATTAAACTTTTCTTGAAAAAAAACAAAGTTCAAATTTTATTTGAATCTGATTTTCCTCCAAAAAAATACATTAATTTTATTAAAAAGTTTGACACCAGTTTTATTGGTATTAACTATGATACGGGAAATAGCGCCTCAAAAGGATTTGATCCTAGCGAAGAAATACAAACATACGGAAAATATATTAAAAATGTACATATAAAAGATAGACTATTTAGAGGAAAAACAGTTCCGTTGGGAACCGGAAATGCAGATTTCAAATCTATTTTCAAAAATTTATCAAAGATAAAGTATAATGGAAACTATATACTGCAAACTGCAAGATCGACAAAAAATCAACATGATAAAGTTCTGTTGCA
>CEUZ01291939.1_pt1 | contig 12123 bp, 7 predicted proteins | sample 361511 | NCBI WGS metagenome assembly CEUZ01 (sample SAMEA2622822, study PRJEB7988) | marine metagenome | biome: marine biome (ENVO:00000447); feature: surface water layer (ENVO:00002042); material: "saline water (ENVO:00002010), including plankton (ENVO:xxxxxxxx)" | depth 5 m
AAGTTAGCAGGATTTTGAATATTAGCTTTGAGAGAAGGAATTAATTCTAAAGCTTCCGGTCTTAAAGATTTTTCCATCACTGTTTTGCAACTTTTTTTATCTCCTGAATATCCTGCTTGTTGAAGTCTGGATTCTTCTTCAGCTTTTGTAGGTCCTCTACTTAATAATGGTACTGTTAAAAAAGGTCTTTGTTGCAAAGTAACTCTGCATTTTGGATTTGTTTGAATAGATCCAATTTTAAGTTTTGAATCAGTATTCACATAACATCCTCCTAAGCCTACTTGTTGTGTTCCAGTGTAAAAAATATTGGGCTGACTTGTTGCAAATGCAATAGGTTTTTTCATACCGCATTTATCTACAAAATAATTTTGTACTAAATAGGACCCAAAATTTTGATTCTGCATATCTTTTTCAGTAAGTCCACAACGATCATTACCAATACGGCTTAAGTTATCAAAAGTAAAATTATAAACACTTGCCATTCTATATATATTTTACTTAAGATAATTTTTAAATTTAACTACGACGAAAACTTGCATTATTTTTACTACATTGTAAAGCATCGCCTTCTTTGCATGATTTCATATTACCATAGCAAAATAAAGCGAAGTCTTTTTGTTTATTAGGAATAGTAGTATTAGGCATTGAATAAAAATTTCTCATGGAGTTTGCAAATGTTAAATTATCTCCTAAATTCTTATATAATTTTGGATCTTGTGTTTTTGCACTATCATGAATTTTTTCTAAAATTTCATCATTATAAGCTGGAGCAGCTTTTTTTCTATGCGCATTATATTTATATTCATCCATGAGAACATTCATAACAGGATTTTTTTTTGTGGGCATAGTAAATTCATTTTCAAATAATTTTACTAACCCCTTCGATGATTCATTAGCATTTGTAAATCCTTCCTTTTCTTTTTTTGATTTTGTTTTATAAATAATTACCAATACTATTAATGATACTATTGCTGATACTAAAATTTTTATTGATTTTGTTAAAAAATATCCTAAAATAGTTAATATAATAATAGTTCTAGTAATAGCATTTAATTTACGTGCTAAATCAAATGTATCATTTGGCCATAATTCTATTATATATGATTTATTTAATAAAATATTTGGATCATTTAACCAGAATTTTGTCATTTAATATAAATATAGTAGTTATTTTTAATTTTTCTTTTTATTTTTTCTTCTTCTTCGTTTCTTTTTTCCTGAGCGCCTAGATGCCCCTTCTAGCCTATTAGTTTTTTCAATTTTATCATCAGAAACACTGAATTTTGTATGCGTATATGTCTGGGATTGATTTGGTTGCTGCTGTTGCTGCTGCTGCTGCTGTTGTTGTTGCTGCTGCTGCTGCTTAAATAATAATTGTTTAATTAAATTATTTTGCTGTTCCTCTCTTAATTTTTCTTGTCTTCTTCTCTCCAGTTTTTTAAGCATTCTTTCTTTTTGTGACGCCCGTTTTACATTACGTTTCATATGAGATTGAAATGCGCCCATATTAACTTTATTTCCCCCAGTAGGAAGACCCATTTTTTCCAAAATATTATTCATATTTTTCATGCCAGGCATATTTTTCATTTTTTCCATTAATTCAGCAGCTTCTTTCATTAGTTCGCTTTCTTTGATTTCTCCCGATTTTAACTTTTGATCTAGTTTTTTCCCAACGTTTTTGACCATATTTATTAATTTTCCAGGATTTTTAAACAATTTTTGAAAAACATCTCCTACACTAGTTGCATCATCCATTTCCACATTTAAACCTTCTGCCGTTTCTGCTGCTATTTCATGGGCTAATCTCCCCAATTTACCTTCCAATAAACCATTGATATGTTCTTGTAAAAATTCAGGATTAGGCAAATCTTTTGCATTTATATTTGAATCATCAAAAAAATCTTGTGGTAGATCTGCACTAGATTTATTTAAACTTATATCTTCAAATAAGTCTGTCATATGAGATAATGTTTCTTCTAATTTAGTTTTTAATTCTTCTTCATCTATAGCTTCAAATAATTTGGCAGTATCGCCGAAAGATTCACTTGATTTAAGTCCACTTGAAACAGAAAATAAAATTAATTGTAAATATTTCCATATAGTATCTCGCGTTTTTTTACTAATGTCTTCAGACCATAACTGTTTAAAATCTATATTTGGTAAAAAATTTGTATTGCATGAATTATCTTGAAAAATATCTGCATTTTGATATAAAATATCAAAAAATCTTTCTGGATACACTTTGCAACAATATTCAAATAGATGTAAACTGCTGCCTTCTGATGTTAAAAATTTTACAACATCGTCACCCAATTTATCTTTATATTCTGGAAAAACTAATAAAATATCTTTGTAAAAGTCTTTTACAATTTTTTCAAATTCTTCAGGTATTTTTATGTCTTCTTCATGAGAATTCATTATATTATAGTTAATTTAATATTTATATTTAAATTAACTTAAATATTTATTTTTAATTTAATTTTTATTTTTATTTTTATTTTTTTATTTATGTTTTTTTTTGAAAATATATAATACAAATTTTTGTTAAATTTTGTACATATTTCATAGATTTTGTTTTATTTTTAATAGATGTTACATTTAATAAATGTTTAATATCATTTATTATTTGTAATGTTTTATTAGTCGAATCTTCAGGCAAATCATTTTTATAGTCTTTATTTAAAAAAAAAGTATAATCATTATCATCTATCTGTTTTTTATATAAATCGACAACGCTCGTTTTCCAAATTTTTATTAAGCTTTTTGGATTTACTTTCTTAATACCTTCTACAAATGTTTTACCAGTTTTTAAATCAATATTATCTGGGTAAATTCTTATTACATCATCAATAAATTCTAATAGATGATTATTAAAAACTTTTACTAAACTAGTTGTCATTAATATGTTATTGTATATTTTTATTTTTAAATAAATAAATAAAAATATAATTAGAAATTATTTTTTGATATTTGTATTTCTTGCTCTCTTTTTGCTTGTATTTTACCTAAATCAACTTGACCAACTTTATCTGGTTCATAATCTTCTGGAGGCGTATTTATTTTATCATTATGATTTAATCTTACAAAACTATGCATTTGTCTAACACCGCCATCCCCTTTTGCTAACATTTCTTCATTGGTTTGATCCAAATATGAATAATTATCTGATAAAGTAGTACCCATTTCATAAGTTGAATATGCTAAAGGTTCCATATTATTTTGAGTTGCTACTTCTTTTTCTTGATTTAGTTGAGGTCTTAAAAAATTAAAAACATCTTCACCTACCAATATGCGATTATTTTTATTCAATAATAATAATGATGGTACTTTTTTGATATTCGGAGGTAAATAAATTTCTTTTCCATTATCCAGAATTATATATATTTTATTATTGCGCATAGTTCTTTTATCAATAGATAAAAAATGAATGTTATTCTGGACTTCTGATTTACCTATTTCATATAATAATTTTTTACAGTAATCACAATATTTACTATAAAATAAAACATTGCTCATTTTTAATATATTATTATTAAAGTTTACATTAATTTAATTATAACTTATAAATAAAATAAAATTGATTAAAATATATAAAAATATACTATTATAATAAATAATATGGCACAAAAATCCTCATCTAGTTCAATCGTTTTACCAAATATTAAAGAATCTCAAGAAATAAAAGGTATTCTTAATTTTACTCTTGAACAAGCAAATGTTAGTATTGCAAATGCCATTAGAAGAACAATTTTATCGGATATAAAAATGGTTGTTTTAAATCCTAAGAATATTCAAATAATTAAAAATACTACACGTTTTAATAATGAAATTATTAAACAAAGAATTGGTTGTATTCCTGTACATATAAAGGCCTTCGAAGGTATTGAAAATTTAATTATTGAATTAAATGCTGAAAATAAACATGATTCTTTAGTATACATTACAACAAAAAATTTTAAAATTAAAAATAAATTAACAGATACATATCTTACAGAACAAGCAATAAAAAAAATATTTCCACCAAATAAAATCACTGATAGTTATATTCTTATCGCCCGTTTGAGACCTAAAATTTCTGATATTATTCCAGGTGAAGTTTTGCATTTAACATCTACATTAGATATAAGTACAGCAGCAGATGATGGTATGTTTAATGCTGTTTCAACAATAGGATATGAAAATACACCTGATAAAGTAGAACAAGATGATAAATGGCAAACAATTGCTTCCGAGTTGCAAAAAAATAAAGTAAGTAAATCTCAAGTTACATATAAAAGACAAGATTGGTATACATTACAAGCAAAAAGATTTTATATTGATGATAGTTTTGATTTTCAAGTCGAATCAGTAGGTGTTTATAGTAATCTAGAAATTATGCAAAAAGCATGCAACATATTAATTAATAAATTAAAAAAAATTTCAGAGATGTGTGATGCAGAAAATTTAGATTTGGATAAAGAATCAACAGCTATTGAAAATTGCGTAGAAGTAATTCTTAAAGGGGAGGACTATACTATAGGAAAAGTAATAGAATATATTCTACATTATGATTATTATTTACATGATAAACAACTATCTTTTGTTGGTTTTATTAAAAAGCATCCACATGATACATTTTCAATTATCAGACTAGCATTTATTAATGAAGAACATTTTACGGATACAAACATATACGCAATGATAAAATTTGCTTGTTTAACAGGTATAAATATATTCAATAATATTAAAGAAGCATTTATTTAAAGATAAATAAATAATAATATAATATAATGTTTGGCATGTCAGATAAATTATTGACTGAAGACGAATTAAAAATTATTCGTAAAACTATGGCAGAAACAGAAGCGCAAAAAAAAAAGCAAGAAGATTTGAAGAAAAATAAAAAAAGTGTATTAGATACAACTATTGTAGATATTGATGTAGATACAACTAATGTAGATATTGATGTAGATAAAGCTGATGTAGATACAGCTGAGATAGATACAACAAAATTAGATTTAACTTCATTAATTCCGCGAATATATTCAATATTAACTAAAGAAGAATTAGATATTATTCGTAAAATAATTGCGAAAATAGATGTAAAAGATAAGAAGATGTGTAAGACTTAAAACAATAAATATAAATATTTATATTTATGAAATACTTATATTTGAACAAAAATATTAGAGTTTTACATTAATTAACTAAATTTGCTCTCTTTGTATCTAATGAAAATTGTTTCATTTGATGATTTACTGAATACATTAATCGTGGTGGAGGCAAATTATTTGCATATGTCATTACTTCCAATTTATTTATATATTTATTTACAGGTTTAAGATCATTCATATATATTTCATGCAATTTAAACATATGTGTTTTAAAATTATAAGGATAATCTCGTAACGATTGTTCTTTTCTTATAAAACAACCAATATAATTTTGATATAATTGATTTGTCCAATCATGAAGATTTGATCGCAAATCATTAAATAATTTTTTATATTCAGGATAATACTTTAAAAATTCCCCTACTTGTTGTCGTTGACGTAAATAATAATAATGATATTGCATTTTTGTACTATTCCCTTTTAAATGTTTTACTTTCTCATAATTTTTACTGCGCAATTTAGTTCGTGCTTTAGTTTTGTTGTCATAACATACAACTCCCTGTATTGTATAATCTAAATTATCAGAGCTAAAATGTTTTGTTAAATCTTTCCAAGAATCACCCTTATAATTAATATCACTTACTAAATCTATTTTTTTTGGAGTTTCAATTTCGGAGTATTTTGATATTATATTAAGATCTATAATATTAACAATATTCGATGTATCATCATTAACACATTCATATATATTTGTTAAATACAGTTTTTTATCTGTTATAGGAATTACAATCCTATTGTCTGGATGTTGCATTGTAAAACTATAACAATATTTATTATCTAACATATTAAAATCTATATTTGAATGATTCATTGCATCTAAAAACATATATCGAAATGTTTTTTCATTATCTAAATTATATCTACATCTTGCACCTATATTGCTTCGTGTTGCTATTTCCCATTCTCCTTCCTCTTTATCCCAGAATACATTTATCATTGTCCCTTCAATAAATTCCTGTAAATCACATTGTTCGTATAGTGTGGTTTGAGAAAAGCAGTCAAAATCGATTGATTTTGGCGGTGCTATACATAATACATTTCCGTCACTATCGACAATTACTGAACGAAATAAACCCAAAGTATATTGATTTTCTTGATTTATTTTTGATTTATCATATTTTACAACATATAAATTTTTTCTAATACTGACCTTTAATTTTTTTTCTTTTGCATATTCTTTATTACAAACTAATTTTTTAAAATTTACATAATCACTAAGTACATAAGTCATTTAGTTATTATATAGCAAAGTCTTTATATTTTTATTTATAAATCTATATTTATTCTTAGAGATAATTTCTGTCATAAATATAAGTAATGTCAACAGAAGATGAATCAAATTTATTTTTAGAATTAGGACAAATTATACAAATTAATGCTCCATCAAATTCACAAATAAATCAGCATATTTATTTAATTGAGTATTTAGATGAAGATATAATAAAATTAGTTGATAATGATAATTTATCAACATTAATATTGCATCTTCAAGATAAAAAATTTACTGATGAAACAATTGAATCAGTATATATATTAGCAAATCCTTCTGAAAAAGGTTATGCAAAACAAAATAATTTAAATCCATCAAGATGGATTAGTATACATTTTGGTGGAGATGTTCCTACAATTATAAATGGACAAATAACTGATTTAGAAGAAGATATGATAGAAATAACTACTTTTCCCACAGATAAAAAAATTTATATAGATTTTGAATATAAAGGTATACCAAAAAATTTACCTATTATATCCATAGAAGAATTCATTCCCCCTGTTAAAAAGGATAAAGACGAAGATACAGAAAAATTAGAATTTTTAGATATAGATGAAGAAGATGAAGATTTAGAGCTAATACTTGATACGGAAGATATAGCAGAAAATATTAAAGATGTATTTATCGATTTAAATGATATAATAATAGGCGAGGAAGACTTGGGGGAAATTACTGAACAAATTGAAGTTCGCAGTGATCAAAGAAGATATGGTATAGAGACGCAAACAAGTGATATTTTAGATGAATTATTATCAAATATTCCAACAAATCAAAGAACGTATGAGGTTTTAAATAATATTCATGTAACAATAGAACGATTTAAACAATTAAGAACAAAATTTTCGAATTTTGATGAGGAAGGGAATGCTGAAAATATTATAAAAAAAGGTGCTAATTATAAACCATTAGTAGAAAAAATACAACAATTAAATTATAATTTGTCATGGCTTTTACCAATAATAAGAAACAAACACAAAATATATGATATTGAAGAATATAATGAGGAAGATGATGATGTGACAAAAATGACTTTTAAATTTATTATATCAGAAGAAATGGGAATTAGACAACAATATAAAATGGACACTGTACCTGATGGCGTGAATAAATACAATTATTTATATCAAAATTTAGATACATTTTTTACTCCATATGAAATTACTGATAATACAGACAATATATTGGATATTAGAGAAGTAAAGGAAAACATGGATGTATTGATTGATAATTTGGATGATTTTTATTCTACAATGGTGGAAAAAAATAATTTAGTAAGAGAAAGATTTGTTATTGATAGATATAATCTTGGATTGAAGAGGTTATTTAACTCAGATATAAGAAACAAAGCTAGTAAAAATGAAATTATACCTTTAACGAACAATAATAAATTAGCATTAAAAGGATTTATGTTGTTGCCTTTACCCTTTTTTAATTATTCAAGAATTAATCTTCCAAATACAACAATATTAGATAAAGTTCGAATACATAAAGCTAATGTTAATTATTCTAAAATTTTTGAAAAATATCAAAATATTAAAACAATAACAATTTCAGAGAACCAAGAAATTCAAGATGAACAGAAGGAGCTTTCACATCTATATAATTTTGATACTATTAGAGAATGTAATTTTCAAGAAATAAGAAAATATGTAGATAGAAGCGATGAGACAAGCAATACTATAAACAATAGTTATTCAAACTTTGTTAACAATATAGTACCCAAAACAAAATATTTATTTAATTTAATTAAAAAATATATTACAAATGGAACATCGTATACCAAAATCATTGATTATTTAGAACCATTTCTTATCTATAAGGAAGATATAACATTTAACCAATATCAAACAATAGTAGAATTTATACGTGAAGAAATTATAAAACATAAACGTACATTAATTCAAAATATAGCAAAATTTACAAAATACTTAAAAGATAATAGATCTTTTGTTGAAAAAAGTATATTACCTTCCTTAGTAGGAAGTGCAGGACATGTAGGTGATATGTTCAATAAATCAGGTTATAATTTCACTGAAGATATATCTACTGAAACGTCTTTAAAAAAAATGATAGATTATGATAATGGAAGAACTTTTAATGCTATGCTATCTCTTCAACAATTAAATATTGCACAACCCATAGATATAGAAGAAAAAGTGGAACGTGAAGTATCAGCATCTATGGATAAGTCAGATAAACCAGCGACAGAAAATGATTGTGAACAACTAGTATTAGCAAAAAAATATATAGATATGGAAGATTTACAGAAAGACAATAACGAGTTAGTTCTTTTTGATAAGAAATATGATGATACACCTTATGATATAGGAGATGTATGGATTGAAAAACATTTACATATCGAAGATCATGATGATAGAATTTCGGCATTAACAGAATTTCTTGTGCATAATAATGGAATAGATAAGATTAAAGCAAAAAGAGATGCTGAATCAATGGTATATCGCATGAAAAAAGTTATTAATGGAGATTATGCTATATTAGATTTAGGTGACAATGATTATAAATATTATGTTAGAGAAAAAGATATTTGGAAATTAGATAGAAATTTAACAGGTAAACATGTTGATGAAGTAATATTTTGTAATATAAAAAAAAACTGTATAAAAATTAAAAGTACTTGCACAAATATTGATGAAAGTAAAGAAATAATTAAAAAGAATCTTTTAGATCAAATAACCAAAAGATTCGAAGATGAATTAACATTATCTATAGGTCAACTTAAAAAAGTTATAAATGAGGAATATAATTATCGGTTAAAGAATTTGCCACGTTTAAAGAAACTTAAAACTCATAAAAAAATAATATTTGATTTGCAAAAAATAAAAATTGCACAAACTTTGGAAGTTAAAGATATTATTGTATCTCCATATGAAGATTTAAGAGATAATATATTATCTCAAAATGATATTATAAAAAAATATAATGATATAATAATTTTTATTAATAAATATTGTAGAAGTGCAGATATAAACAATGATGATGAAATGGAATATTGGTATTATTGTATAGATACGGATATACCTTTATTACCAACATTTTTTTATGAATTAGCACATAGTATTTCGTTGAAAAAATATAAAGAAACATTAGAATTAATTAAAAAACAACGAGGAGAATTAAGCGACGACGGCGATAGATGGATAGATAAATTTAGTGGATATTATATTTGCAATATCGATTATGATATGAGTGAAGGATACGATACAGCTGGATATAAAATAGTATCTAGAGAAACGATGGAAGAAGATTTGAGTACTAAATTAATAAATATAAAAGAAGAAAGATTTAATTATCGAACAGAAATTGCAAGAAAGATTCAAAAAATATTGAAATCATTAGATAAATTTCTTCATATTTCTACAGAAAATGAGACAGATTTTATTATCAAGGTAACTACAGAATCATTAAATAAATATATGCCAGAGCAAACTTTATACAAAAAAATGGTACAAAGAGCTGCAAAAGCAGGAAAGAAAAAGAAAACTTATGAAAAAGCACATGATGAAATATTTATATATTCACTTATATCAGCTTATATAATATCGATACAAACTTCTATACCAAGTGTTCTTAGTCATAAAACGTTTCCTACTTGTAAAAAATCATTTTCAGGATATCCATTAGATGGAAATAGCGATTTATCATTTTTACAGTATATGACATGTATATTATTTGATATACGGACAAAAGATAGACCTTGGAATGTTATACCAAGAGCAAATAAAAAATCAAAAGTTAAAAAAATGGATTTATTTGTGGAAAAATTAAAAACATTTATACAAGATAAAATTTTAACATTTGAGTACGTATCTAAAAAAATAGAATTTAAAAAATTATGGAATAAAGAAAATAAAAGTATAGATAAAACTATACAGTCTGAATATAGTATTCAAAACTGGAAACATTTCTTACCTTCTTTAGAACCAATAAAAGTTAAAAGATTAGAAAAAATTGGTGCTCAATTTGAAACTATACTCAATCGCAAAATAAAGGAAGGCAATTTTGACCAATTTCAACATTTATGGTCTATTTATGGTAAAATGGTAAGTTTTTCATTTTCAATTCAAGAAGCAGTACAGAGAGCTATTAATAAAGAACCTTTACTTTTAACTACAAAAACAGGGATACCTTTTTTAGAAAATGCATGTTGTAATGAGGGCAATCCTAATACAAATGTTTATTTTTCTGAAAAAGATAAATCAATTCAAAAACATAATAAAATTGTCTATGAATTATCAAACTTATATTATAAATATAAACATGTTTATAAATCACCACTTTTAAATTGTAATAAAAATACAAAAATATTTTTTCCACGTATTGATAAAACGTTTACAAAATCAACAGTATATTTAGCTTTTATTAAATTTTGTAAATTTAATTCTGGCGTAATATTGGATGACGATTTGACAAGAATTTGTACAAAAAATAATAGTAATTTCAGTATAACAGATACACTTGCAAAAAAAATTCAAATAATGGAAGATGATGATTTACGATATTCGAAAGATAGTTTAAATGTATTATTAAATATAATTAATAAAAGAAATATATTAAATTATGATTTAGATCCCCCAATTATAACAGAAAAATTATTTTTAGAACAAACTGTCGAATATATTAGTGGTAAAAAAACAATATCTATATGTGATCCTGAATTATTGATTCATTTAAAATCATTATTAGATCGTTTCGATATTGAACTTAAAAAAGGAGAAGCAGAAGAAGATACAGTATTAATTACATATAATAAATTTATAAATAAAAATATACACGCGCTATCTAATTCGATTGTTGATAAAATGGAAGAACATGGAAAACTTACTAATAATATAAAAGATCTAATTATCGAATTTAATGAAGCAGCAAAAATTAAAAGAAAAAACAAATTTATATTAAATTGGGAATTGCAAGGAGATAATATTTATATGCATCAGATAGATAAAACCGGTTTTACTATTTTTACACTTATGAAAGAAATGATCATAAATATATGTATAGTTTATCCAACCATTATTATAAATAAAGTCAAAATTAATAATAGATATATCCCAGAACATTGGAAGATAAGTGAAAAACATAAAAATGATGTAATGAAAATTATGTTAAAAGATTCTGAAGATTTAAAACCCTTTTATGGAAATAAGAAAATCATAAAAATATTAAAATATGTAATTAAAAATAGCGAAGATTTAATATTATTGGTCAAAAGAATACCTTTTTATGCTGGAATTTTAGGAAGAGAAAAAATGAGTTCAATATTTGATGGAAATATTGTTAAACATTTAGGTTATTATATATTACTTTGCGCTTTTAATTTGTATTTTACTGCTTTAGATAGCGATGAAGAAGGTGATGATGATGAGGATGATGATGACGAAACAAAAGATGAAGATAAAATAGAAACGAAAACAGATTTATTTTCAGATAAATCCTCAAAATTAGCTATATTAAGAGGCCATAAAGATGAAATAGAAAAAGCGGTGTGTTCTTTATTTTCAGTTTATTTTAAAAAAATAGAAAAATATAAAAAATTATTGAATTTAAATAATGAACAAATAAATAAATCTGTGCTCAAAGCTAAGGAAAAGGAGAAATCAAAAATTACATCAAGATTGAAAGATTTAACAATAGAAGAAAGAGAGATAGAAAATATATTAAAAAACCATTCATTGG
>CEUZ01291823.1_pt1 | contig 12120 bp, 11 predicted proteins | sample 361511 | NCBI WGS metagenome assembly CEUZ01 (sample SAMEA2622822, study PRJEB7988) | marine metagenome | biome: marine biome (ENVO:00000447); feature: surface water layer (ENVO:00002042); material: "saline water (ENVO:00002010), including plankton (ENVO:xxxxxxxx)" | depth 5 m
ATAAATGCATAAATATTTAATTGAAATAAAAAAAATAAATAGAGCATCTATTTATGAGATAAGTATAATAAATAAATCAATAAAAAATCTAATTATTGAAATTGATAATGATATTAATCTAGATTATATTAATGAATATAAAGATGATAAATATAATACTCTTTTCACGGAATGTAAAAATTATTTAATAAAATATAATACTGAAAATAATATAACGATAAAAAAGAATATAGAAGATATTACATATTGTATAATATTATTCATATTTGTATTCTATAATGAAGAATTTACAAAAAGAGTAACATATCAAACAATAAAAGATCATTTACCGAATATTAAAGCATTTACAGAAGATTTATCACAATTTTCAATGATGGATTGGAATAAATTAGTTAAGAATGTAAATTATGAATTATCAAATGATTATATAATAGATGATAATATATCATTCATCACATTTACGAATTATGGGTATATAGAGTATATAAAAAATCTAATAGAATCATTAAAGAAATGTAATTTCCTTCTTCAATTAAAAGTTTATTGTATTGATGAAAAATCATATAGTGAATTAGAGAATTATAGTAATAAAATTATTCTGGAAAAGATGATAGATGAAACATCAAATGAAACGATCACTAATTATTTAGAACCGGGGTGGAATAATATTGTTTTAAATAAATTGAAATGTATTTCGAAAGAATTATTAACAAAAGAATATGTATTATATATAGATGGAGATATAGTAGTTAATAATAATTATGTAATAAAATACTTAATAGAGAATATAAAAGATAGAGATATTTTATTTCAGAAAAAATGTCGAAATTTTTCAGATGGATTAATATGTTCTGGATTTATGTTTATTAGAGCAAATGAAAGAACAAAAGATTTATTCAATACTCAAAATATCAATATAAATGAATTTATTGCGGATGAAAAATATATTAATCAAAATAAAGAAAAGGTGAATTATGGTTTATTAAGAAGGGAATTATTTCCACTTGAAAGCTATTATCGTAATTACATTCATAATATTGATGCTTTTATTATCCATTTTAATATTAAAACAGGATATAAAAAAAGTAAAAATATTAGAGATCTAGGTTATTGGTATTTATAAAATAGAAATTAAATGGTTATATTTATTAAAAAAGGTAATTTATAAAAATAAAAATGTAATTTATAAGAAAGATATATCTTTACCATTTTAAGAATAGTAAATATAAGTTAGAAATAAGGAAATAAGATAGAATACTATAATAAATAATGAGCCAGTATATATTTCCAAAAGATACTACGAAAATAGATCATACAAGTTATTATTGGTTTAAAAATGGATTTTCAGAAGAGGAAATCAAGAAGATAAAAACATTGTTAGAAAAATATAAATACCAAGAAAGTACTACTTTTTCTGGATCGGATAAAAGTGTAAGAGATAGTAAAATAAAATGGATTCCTTATCAAGAAGATACAGACTGGTTATATCAAAAGATATATAATATGGCAAAAGAATCAAATGATGAACAATTTAAATTTCATCTATATTATGCGAAAGATAATATTCAATATTCAAAATACAGTCTAAATGGAAAATATGATTGGCATATGGATATTGGTCAGGGTAAAAATAGTTTACGAAAGTTAAGTTGTTCAATACTCCTAAATGATCCGAAAGAATTTGTTGGAGGAGATTTAGAATTTTGGGTAAATAAGAACCCTATCAAGGTACCATTAGAGAAAGGGAGTGTAATATTCTTTCCATCTTTTTTTTTACACCGTGTAACAGAAATCAAAAGAGGTGAAAGAGAAAGTTTAGTATTATGGATTGGTGGAGATTCATATCATTAATATTTAAACGTAAATGCGGACTTTTAAAAAAATGCCTTTCTTCATTGAAGTTGGAGCTTGTGATTTTGATACATGTGAACAATTAATTGAAAATGGATGGAGGGGTATTGTAATTGAACCAGTGAAGTATTATTTTAATAAATTACCTAAATATTCCCATATTCATTATGAGAATCTAGCCATTAGTGATCAAGATGGAGAAACAAAAATTCATTATATAGACCCTGAAAGGATTACTAATGAAAGTAACATGTGGTTAAAAGGGATAAGTACTTTGGAAGGTAAAACGGGTCCAATGTCCATTGAAGGGAATAAAGAATTAGATCATTTTAAAAAATGTTTACAACAGAATGTAAGAACAACAACCCTAAATAAACTTTGTGAAAAGTATGAAATACAGGACATCGATTTTTTAAAAATAGATACCGAGGGACATGATTTAATTGTATTAAAAAGTCTTAATTTAGAAAAAGTGAATGTACGGTTCATTAAGATTGAACATAAACACCTAGATAGAAAGGAAATAATTTCTTATTTAGAACAATATAACTACTTAATATATGTTGAAAACGATGATATTTATGCGATTAATTAGTACGATTAATTAGTATAAAAATAATCTTACTAACTAAAAATGAATATCAATTGTTTTATTATCAATTTAGAACGATGTCCTGAAAAAAGAGAACGTATTATCAAACGTATGAAAAACTATCCAGAAATTGAATATGAATTCTTTGATGCAATTGATGGTCAAGAGATAACACAAGAATATATGGAACAAAATAAATACAATGTATTCAATCAATGGAATGACCCGTTTCATAATCGAAAGATTACAAAAGGGGAAATAGGGTGTTCATTAAGCCATTACAAGGTGTATGAAAAAGCAACATCTATGAAGCATGATATAACATTAGTCTTAGAAGATGATGCAGACTTTTCAGATCATTTTTTAACAGAATTCAAAAAAGCATATCTAGATTTAAAAAAACAAAGGTGGGATATGTGTTATCTTGGACGAAAAAAAATAAGTGAGAATGAATATGAAGAATATATAGAGGATAGTAACTGTATACTATATCCATCTTATTCCTATTGGTGTATAGGTTATTTAATTCATAAGGAATTTTGTAAAAAGATTATATCAAGTAATTTCCTACAAAAGATTATTCCTATTGACGAATATTTACCACTGATTGGAAATATAAGTGATACAAATAAGTATCGTTCTGAATATGATACAGAGATTAATATATTATCTTATCATAAAAATATAATTTATCCAGAAAAAGATGCATTTCAATCAAGTGATACAGAAATTTCAACATATTTACCAAACAATACATCGAAATTACTTGTCATTTCAGTAGCAACTGATAGGAATGAACCTCTACAACGGTTTACACATTCTTGTGATACATATGGATTACGTTATAAGATATTAGGTTTAGATCAAACATGGTCTGGTGGAGATATGAAAAAAGGACCCGGGGGAGGAATGAAATTAAATTTATTAAAAAGGGAATTAGTAGAATATAATGATGAAGATATAATTCTATTTAGTGATAGTTATGATGTTATTTTTTTAACAAATGAAGATGAAATTATGAATAAATATAACAAGTTTAAAAGTAAAGTTGTTTTTGCGGGTGAAAAAAAATGTTGGCCTGAACCTTCAATGAGTAAACTATTTACTGGAAATACTCCTTATAAATATATCAATAGTGGAGGATTCATAGGAGAGGTTAAAACAATACGTGAAATAATAGATATCGATTTTGAGGATTCTTATGATGATCAATATTTAATCCATACTCGATATGATAAATTTAGACAAGATATCAAAATAGATGAAAACTGTGAGATATTTCAAACTAGTTCAGATGAAATCAATGAATTAACGGTTGTTTTTCAAACGAATCGTATTTTCAATACTCTTACGAATGCAAAACCATGTCATTATCATGGGAACGGAGGAAAAAATACGAAAATACGATTTAATAATAATTGTAATTATTTATTAAAAACATGGAACCCTATGTATCAGTATCGTATGCCGAAGAAAGAATACAATGGAAAAAGTATTTATTTATTCATATTTAATAAATATAATATTCAACTGGATAATTTTTTACAAGAGATCGAAAGAATCGATTATCCTAAACAAGATATTCATATTCATTTATTTACAGATCAAGAAATAAAACATACTTTTTCTGAAGAATATCATTCTATAAATATTCAGAAGATAAATGATAAGGAACATTTTTTAAGAGATCAATCTTTACAGGAATGTAAAAAATATAGGTATGATTATTATTTAAATATTGATCCAATCTGTCAAATCAATGATAAAAACATAATATATGAGTTATTATCTTATGATAAAAAGATCGTTTGTCCATTATTGCGATTAGGGGATAAGGGTTGGAGTAATTTTTGGGGTGATATTGATGATTATGGTTGGTACAATGAATCCTTTAATTATTTTGATATACTTAATTATCGTCAAAAAGGATGTTGGAATGTGCCTTATATAAATCATATTTATTTGATTGACTCTGAAATTTTAGATATTATTAGAGATAATTATACAATCGGTTATCAATCCAATCGTGGATGTGATATGTCTTTTTGTGAAAATTGTTATCATAAGAATATATTTTTACATCTTTGTAATGAAAAGAAATATGGAGAATTATTAGATCCAAAAGAGTTTGAAACATCTATTAAGGAAGAGATATTAGAAATAGAGGACCAATTACAGGGTGATATTATGGTAATTGATAATATTTTAGAACAAAAGATAATTGATCAATTACGTGGATTTGCGATAACAGCTGATTTTAATACAAGTCATAATTATAAAGGAGGATATCAAGATTTAGGGTTTGATTCGAGTAATTTTCCTATACCAGAATTAAATGAAGTAGTTCAACAATTAGAGGAAGACTATCATAATGTATTAGAAGACCTTGAATTTGATCGTGGTTGGTTTTTTATTTATAATAATGAATGTCCAGGAGTTACGCCACATGCGGATCCTGCATCTGTAAATATAAATATTTGGTTAACACCAGATTCATCAGTAAAAGATGAAACAAAAAATGGTTTAATAATTTGGGATAAAAAAAGACCGAGTAATTGGTCTTATCAAGAATATAATAAGGATATAAATAAGATACAAAATTATCTTACAGAGAGTAATGCAACAAAGCAAATGATTGAATATAAATATAATCGGGGAATGATATTTGATTCATCTTATTTTCATGAAACAAATGGAGTTTCCATGAAGGATGGACATTGGAATAAACGTATTAATTTGGTATTTATGTTTAAACCAAAGCAGAATAAATTGACACTATTTGATTATGAAAAAGATAAAACAAGATATTTAGAAAAATATTTTCATCGAGAATTTATTGAATCGATTCAGAATTTATCCAAATTAACAATTGATGAACCAATTACAGATGTATTGCAATTTCCGATTGTAAATGACATTTTCTGTAAAGAATTAATACGTGAATGTGAAAAGTATGGCAAATGGTCAGGAGCAACAAATGAAGATGAAAGGATAGGATATGAAAATATACCTTCGAATGATATCCATTTTACAGAGATAAAATTCAATGAGATATGGGAAACATTGATTAAGGAATATATTGCACCAATTGTATCTTATCATTGGGGGTCATTCCGAACAGAACATCTAAATATAGGGTTTGTAGTCAAATATGAACATGATAAATTTTATCAATTAGGCCCCCACCATGATTCATCCGCATATACAATTAATATCGCATTAAATGATGATTATGAAGGAGGGGAAGTACGGTTTATTAAAAAAAATAAACAAATAAAAAATAAAAAGGGATATGCATTAATTCATCCAGGAAGAATAACACATTATCATGAAGGCTTACCTGTTACAAAGGGAACAAAGTATGTATGTGTTTCATTCGTGAATTGAAAATGAATCTTCAATATCTGTGGTAGTATAACCTTCAATTAGATGATTATATCTGGAAGTATTGTATGTACATTGAAATACCTTTTGAAAGGAGTCAGATGAAAGGGCTGTAATTATTTTAGGAAACATTTTTTGATAATATTCTTTTTCACGACATTGACTTTTTCCATAACAAAGGGGTAAAAATTCATCAAATGGAATCACATTATTTAAGATTGATGTATTAAGTAATTGATGAATACATTGTTGAGAAAAAATTACTGCATGTGCATTCCATGAATATCCTGTAAGTAATGCATTTGTATCTTTATAATTAGGTTCTATTTCATCCTTAGAAACTTTTTCTTTACCTATATAGTAGAGGTCAAATTGATTATTTTTTTGAATTAATTTATGAAATTTATAGATTTCATGTTTTAGTTCACCAATCTTATTACAATAGACATCATCTTGTAGTAGTAGGATAGTTTTATAATTGTTTTTTTGTGCATCTTGAAGGAGTTTAATATGTGAATAACAGCAGGCGACTTGTCCTATTTTAAGAGGTGAATTATCTTGTTCTCTCCATTGTTTTGAAGGTATGGCTTCTTTATTATAGATTTCATTTTGAAAGAAGTCTGTATTCCAATACGTACCTGGAAAGATTTTAATTGGAATATAGATTTCTTCATCTGCGAGTAACATGAGACATTGTTTTAACCTTTCTCTTTCTTTTTTAAGATTAAGAATATAGATACAATCTATTTTTTCCATTATTAAATAGATGAATAACTATTATTTAAATAATATACTATAAAACATCAAGATGATATACGAATTGATGTTTTATAGTATATTATTTTTAACTCTATTGAATATGGTGTTCATCAATTAGCAACATAACCGTACAATTACACAGGCAATATCATTTAATAAATTCTCTATTAGATACGTAAAGAATATAAGAATTATAATTTAATATTTCTAAAAGAATATATGCTATTACACAAGTAATTTTTTATTTTTTATCATGGTAATTTCAAATTCAAATGAACTATCAGAATTATTTGTATCATACAATACATTATTTACAGCCCATAATTGAATATTTAGACGATGTAATGTAATTGGTGCAAAATATTGTTGTGTTTTAGATTCATCAACATCAATTCCATAATGTAAATATTCTCCATGTCCTGCTTTCAATTGAATTCTTTCAATAATATCTCTTCCTGAGGAATTTTTTTTACATCCAATACTAGGAATTTGTGGAATACATAGATCCACAAAGTGAGTTGATACATCAGGTGTTCTATTTGAATATAATTTCTTATTAACTGTCGTCAGTTGTTTTGGTAAATATCCAAATAATCGAGCTGCTCCACGGGTAATATTATTATAATCCCATAGAATCGTTATTTCTTCTGAACTACTATTAAAGGTTAATTCATATGCCATTGCTTTATTTCCATTGGTAGATCCCATTGTAGTTGAAGTGGACGCATGAAATATTAATGAGATCGTATTATCAGAGGGGGTAAATACACCTGTACCTTCATTAAATGTACCTACACCTGTTACTGCTGAATCAGTATATGTGCAAAATTGAGAATAATTAGTTGTATCAACTGTCTCATCTGGATTTGCAACGGTTGCTACAGATTTAGATCCTTCATATTGTTGAAATACATTACTTAATTGTGTCATATTATAGACACCTGGATTAATAGTGATTGTATGAATTGTATTTGATGAACCCCGTTTATACTTAATAATATTATTAGTACTGTTAACATTGAACGGAGGTGTACGGATTGTAGTTCTTACTAAACGAAAACCGATTACATTATGATAAATATCATAATTTGTTGTAATAAGTGATGATCCTTCATCTGTATCAAAGTCAAATACAACTAAAAAATCGGATGTATTAAATGAATCAGGTTGAAAATAATTATGTGAATCAATAACAATTCTTTTTCTTAGGATATCTTTTGTATAGAGCTTGTTACGGTTTTTCTCATATTCTTCATAAGTTGTCCTATTTAAGAAATGAGAATTTTCTTCTTGGATAGATAGAGAATCACTATCTGAGTCTTCATAAGAGCTATCATCTGAAACATAATCAGATGATAATGGATTTTCTTGAAAATTAGAGTACATTTATAAAAAAATAGATAAAAAATTTTAAGTAATTACCATGTCTTTTTAGCATCTTTCATAGCATCTTTATATTTATAATTGGGATCTGTTTTTTTACCATCTTCCCATACTTTCTTAACATGTGCAATCCAATTTGTCTTTGGTTGACTTACATGGGATGATTTTGATTTAATTCCAGCTAAGAACGAATCTATACCACTTTGATTTGAAACGGGTTTCTTTTTTTTACCTTTAATATTTGAAGGAATGGGTGGATGTTTTTTCTTCTTATAAGGATCTTTTTTAGCAACACGTTGAACTTTATAACCTTTTTGAGGCTCATTCATTATTTTAGCTAAGTTACCAATACTATATGTAGAGGATAAGATATTAGAGACTTGTTGAGATCTACGTTTTTTACTTCTGACAGGTTTCCGTTTCATTGTTTTCCGTTTCATTGTTTTCCGTTTCATTGTTTTCCGTTTCATTGATTTTCTAGATTTTGAACGTAATTGTTTCTTTCCCCGTCTATGTTTTGTCCTCCGAGCTGCCATATTTATAATATAACAAATATTTTATTTATGAAACATAATTTATTTTGTAAATATATATATATATATATATATATAATTCGTGTATATACATCTACTGAAAACATTTAAAAAAATGTATAGAGAATAATACAATATGAATGAAATAGAAGAATGTTGTTCAATATGTGGAGATGATACATCTGATAAATATAACCATACACTGAAATGTGGACATTCATTTCATTATGAATGTTTACTCTTATCTTTTAAAAATATGAAAAATAATAATTGTCCATATTGTCGTTCAACAAATAATAAATTACCAATTGTGAATGGTGTACGAAAGATTATTCCATGGATTCATGAAACATATGAAGAGAATGATCCAAATATGATATTGAATTATAAGATCAAAAAATGTAATTACATACTTACAAAAGGAAAGAATAAAGGAAAACAATGTGAAAGAAATTGTAAATTGGGTTTTAATTATTGCCAAATACATAAGAAAGTAAAAGATAAGGAATAATTATATCATTTATCCTATATTCTTTCTATTTATTAAAATGTGAATATTATTTTTGTAAAAAATTCTGATAATAATATTAAAGAAAAGGATAGTATAATAAATGAATATAAATGGATTGTCCAATATGTATGGATAAAATAACAACAAATGAAAAAGTACTAACATGTGGTCATAAGTTACATTATGGGTGTTATATTGAATTAATATTATATTCAAAAAATCAATTTATGGAATGTCCTTTATGTCGCGAAGTGAATATAAATACAGAGAGATATTCTACAGATTCGAAACAGAATATAGAGATCATATGTAGGAATAAAAAACGATGTAGATGTAGGACTCAAAAAGGCACGGTATGTAAACGAAAACCAAAATTATTAAATTATGGATATTGTTATCAACATAATAAAGCATTTCTAAAAGAAGAGTTGTATCCAGTTATGGATGACTATATAAGTATTGTATTATGTCAAAGATATACTTTTTTACCACGATTATATTTTTTAGATATTGGTAAAAAGATGATAATTAAATATGGGGAAAAAGGTAAAGTAAGTTGTGTAGATATTTTAACAAAGATATTACAATATATGTCTGTTAAAAAGATATATTATGTAAATGATCATAAAGAAATATATACTTATTTTGGAATTGATGAACCAGAAAAATCATGGATCGATGAATGTATTGGGAGAAGATATATTTTCTAAAATAATAGATGGTAGATAATCGATAAGCCGAATAAGTTTAAGAATCCAGGATTCTCTTTAATACTTGATGAAATATTCGGCATCACCCTTGACCAAAGGTAATAAACAATTGTGATTGTTATTAATTTACTTATGATACCCCAGAATATAAATTGAAATATATTTAACTGATGATAATCAAATTGATTTATATTATCAAATGTATCACCCTTAGTGCCATCCGAATAAAGATATTTATGGATTATATTGGAAAGATTATCTATTAAAGTCTTAGCACCACCTTTTAACATTATTTATAATATATATATATATATTTTTTTTATAAAATATTCCCTTGAATCGGATTCCATAACCACGAATATTTATTTAAATCGACATTATTTGTGATACCACCTGGAATATCCAAGGGTTTATACGGAACATCTTTTATTGATGGATTATTAAAGATACAATCTCCATGATTTTCTAATGGAATACCATATGTATTCCAATTGGTTGAGTCTTTATTACAGAATATATTTGATTTTCGAGGGAAATTTAGAGGTAATATCTTTTTCTTAAATGAGGAGGTAAATGTTTGAATATTACTTAGATCATTAATATCATTTGTATCTAAATGAACGATTTTATATTTTTTACGATAAAAATTATTCAGTAATTCTTCAACATTATGATCAAAATTATTATAATTATTTAGGATCCCTTGTGAATTATATTTAATATCATATTTTTGGAGGACATTTTTAATACCACTTTCATCAATATCAAAAAGATTAACAAACAATAGATCATCAAAGTAGACAGCGTCGATAACTAACTTAATTGTAAAATGATTTACATGATAGATAAAACTATTAATTATGACACGATAATTATTATCTTTATCCTTCATAACATAGATATTCTCAATATTTTTAATATAGTAGTCTTCGATATTCAGAAAGTCCATCTTTTGAATAACTTCATGCATAATATGGATACCTTTTTGATTAATATCATAATCCATTACATTTTTGTTAAGAGACCATTTCTGAGTAATATTTTGAAGAGTGACTTTTTCTGAAGTACTAATATTACGTAATTTTTTAACTAATTTTTTCCTTTTTTCAAGTGGGGTATCAATTTTAATTATATCTTGTACTTTCTTAGGTGTTAATATATTCCCTGTTCTTTGATAGCTTGTTACAGGGAACGCTTTATTCTGAAACTTTGTATTACTTTGAATATAGAAAAAAGTAATTAGTATTAGAACTACAAATAGGATAATGTTCATAATATATATAATATATTATATTATTTGTTTTTGATTAAATATAATATCTCTGTAACTTTATTCTCTCTTTCTTTTAGATTTCGAGAACCTTTATATGTATCATAACGAAAAGTATATGTAGTGACAATATAGGGATCAAAGAGTATCTTCCATTCATCGGAAGAAATAATTCCTTCATTATTATAAGAAAGAAGAACATATTTTGATTTTTGGAGTGAAATTTGGAGAAGTTCTTTCATAGATAAAAATGCTGATTTTTTATAATTATATGTAGACCGTGTCCAATCCACGGGGATTCCAGATATTTTAGAGATTTGTTGAGGCTCTTTATTATGAATAATTATATCAAACATATAATAATTATTTGAATAACCATGGATATTATAGGGTGGATCTAAATAAATTAGATCAAATGTATTTGGAACATCATGAATTAAGTGATTAATATCCTTTTGATATATATATGAATTATATTCTTTCTTTGACCATACAGGTAATTCTAAATGAATCCTTCCCATAATACGTTTTAAATCATTCTTTGCAGTTCCCCCCCATTGACCTAAACCTGTTTCTTTGTTTTTATGATATCCTTTAAATTGACCACTTGTATTAACATGAATACTCGCTTGGATTAATAAGGGAGTAATACAGTATTCAAATAAGGATGAATGGACATTTTCTTCAATATACTTCCTTAATGTATCAATAATACGTGCATTTTCCTTTGTATAAAAACACCTTTCTCCTTTTTGAATATTATCGGAATCTTTTGGAGCATATAATTTACAGATCACACCTTCAATATAGGGACCTTCCTCTGCAATTTTATTCATCTGATTAATATGATAACGAATAATTTTAATCTCTTCATAATTTGGTTTTTGAATAAAACATTGATTAATAATAAAAGCATATAACTCCATATCATTTGAATATAGATTGTGTGCATACTTTGTAAATAACCTTGAAACGACTGAGGAGCCCGAAAAACAATCAAATAAGTTTAATTTATTTTTTTTTAATTGATGACATACATGAATGATAATTTTTTCAATCTCAGGAATTAATTTCCTTTTATTTCCCATATATGTAATCATCTTTTGATAAATAAAATCATCATCACT
>CEUZ01121524.1_pt1 | contig 12115 bp, 8 predicted proteins | sample 361511 | NCBI WGS metagenome assembly CEUZ01 (sample SAMEA2622822, study PRJEB7988) | marine metagenome | biome: marine biome (ENVO:00000447); feature: surface water layer (ENVO:00002042); material: "saline water (ENVO:00002010), including plankton (ENVO:xxxxxxxx)" | depth 5 m
TCGACAGAATTCATTGCAATTATTACATCTTTTTCTTTTATACCCGCGTTTTCAGCAGGCTCATTTTTAACAACTGAGTTAATGAAGGCACCTTTTTTAGAATTGAGTCCTAGTACTTTTGCAGTATTCTCATCTATGTCATTTATAGAAACACCAAGATACCCACGTAATACAATTCCACCATTAACTAAATCTTCGATTACTCTTTTTGCTTGATTGATGGGGATTGCAAAACCGACACCTGCATTTGAACGTGAATATCCATCTGTTGCAATAGCAGTATTAATACCAATTAATTCTCCATTTAAATTAAACAAAGCTCCCCCAGAATTACCTGGATTAATAGCAGCATCATGTTGTATGAAATTTTCAAAATTAGCTCTTGATACAATATCACTTCTACCTACAGCACTTACAATGCCTGCTGTTACTGTATTATTTAGATGCAATCCAAAGGGGCTTCCAATTGCAATTACCCATTCTCCAATTCTAAGATTATTGGAATCTCCAGTTTTTGCAGCTATTAAACTATCTGCTTCTATTTGAATGATTGCTACATCTGATAAGGGATCTTTGCCTATTACTATAGCATCAAACTCTCTTTTGTCTTGGAGTATTACCTTTACCTCTTCAGCGTCATCAATTACATGATTATTTGTAACAATATAACCATTTTCATTATCTAGTATTACCCCTGATCCTAAAGATTGCGCCTTCCTTTCTTCTTGTTGAAAAGGATCTTCAAACTCAAAGGGATCAAAGAAAAAAAAGTTTGGCATTCTTTGAATTTTTTCAGTTTTTTCAGATATAATAGATACTATACAAGGTCTTCCTTCTTCAGCTACTCTAATAAAGTATTCATTGAATTTATTTGCTCCAGGTTCAGAAATTGCAAATGAGATAAAAAATAGTAAAAAAAGTCTTAACATAGTTGTCCCTTTTATTATTAATATTTTAATGCTAAATAGTAATATCAAGTTCCAAATTTATTAATAAATTGTATAAAAATAGGAGAAAAAAATGAGAAGTATTTTAGTTACAGGAGTAAGTACTGGAATAGGGAGGGCCATTACAGAAGAATTGCTAAATTCAGAATTTATTGTTATAGGCAGTGTTCGAAATATAGATGATGTAAAAGACTTAAGTGAAAAATATAAAAAATATTTTTTCCCTGTTAAATTTGATGTAACAAAAAAAGATGAAATCATAAAAGCTAAATCAGAAATTGAGAAAATTTTATTAAATAATAATAGTTATTTAAGCTGCGTTATTAATAATGCAGGTATAGCTTTGGGTGGGCCAATCAGATATTTAGATGTAGATATATTTAGGAAACAATTTGAAGTGAATTTTTTTGGATTGATAGAAGTTACCAAAATATTTTTAGATTTTATGATTGATTCAAACACATATAAGATGAAAAATAAAATAATAAATATAGGTTCAATAAGTGGTAAACGGTCTTATCCTTTTGTTGGTCCATATACAGCATCAAAACATGCTCTTGAGGGACTTACAGATGCATTAAGAAGGGAACTGTTGATTCATGATATTGATGTAGTATTAGTACAACCAGGTCCAATTAGAACCCCTATTTGGGATAAAGCTCCAGATATTGAAAACAATCCGTTTTTGAATACTGAATATGAAATTCCATTAAGAAAGTTTAACAAAGGGTATATTAAATTAGGAGTGAATGGGTTTAATCCTGATGTAATTGGGAAAAAAATTGTAGAAATAATGAATACAAATAAACCAAAAACAAGATACGTAATAACTCCTAAAATTTTCAAAAACTATCTAATTCCTGGTTTTTTGCCAGATAGATGGGTAGATAGGCTTACAGGTAAGATGTTAGGGTTATTAAAAAATAAGTAAATTATGATCGAAGAAAAAGAATGTGTTGTATGTTTAAATAAGGTGGTAGTAATAAACTGTCACTATTCTTGTAAAAAATGTGGATTTTCTGAAAATTGTCATGATTTTCCACATATGATAAACATGAAAGAAGAAAAAGATGAAACCTCCCATAGCTAAAAAAGTACCTTTTGAAATAGTAAAACATAATGTGAAAAGAGTTGATAATTATCATTGGATGAGATTAACTGATAAACAAAAACAATCTAAAGCCAAAGATAGTAAAACAAAAGATGTAATCGATTATATAAAACAAGAAAATAATTATACAAAATTTAAACTAAAATCTACTAAGAGTCTTCAAAAGAAATTGTATAAAGAAATGGTTAGTCGTATTAGAAAAGATGATTCCTCAATACCGTATGAGTCAAATGGTTATTGGTATATAACTAAATTTAAAAAAAACAAAGAATACCCATTTTATTATAGAAAAAAAGGAAATTTAAAAGCAAAAGAAGAATTATTATTAGATGTAAACAAGCTATCTATAGGCAATGAGTATTATGATTTGCATTTTGATGCAGATTATGTAAGTCCTGATAATAAATGGTTAATGTATTGTGTTGATACTGATGGACGAAGAATTTATAGAATTTTTATTAAAAATATTCAATCAGGAAAAATACTTAATTATAGTATTAAAAATGTGGAAAGTTGTGCAGTCTGGGCAAATGATAGTCTCACAATTTTTTATCTTAAAAAAAATATGACTACTCTTATTGGAGAGAAATATTTCAAACATACTTTAAATCAAAATACTAAAAATGATCAACTCATTTATCAAGAAAAAGATAGAACATTCTATAATTACTTATATAAAACTAAATCGAATAAGTATATTGTTTTAGGGCACCATAGTACCCTGGCATCAGACTTTCAATTAATTAATGCTAACGAAACAAATAAAAAGTTAAAAAGATTTACACCAAGATTAAGAAAACACCTATATACGATTGGACATATTAATGAAAAATTTTATATAGTTTCAAATTGGAAAGCTAAAAATTTTAGATTAATGGAAACTAATGAAAATAAAACACATAGAAAATATTGGGAAGAAATAGTTCCTCACAGAAAAAATGTATTCTTAGATGATAATTTTGAATGTTTTAATGATTATGTAGTTTTAAAAGAACGTATTAATGGTCTCCCAAACATTAGAATTTTAAATTTAAAAAATAAAAATTCATTTTATATAAAATTTAATGAGAGTGCATATAATTGTTCAATTTCTGATAGAAACCTTGATTTTGATACACACTTAATTAGATATAGTTATACTTCTATGACTACGCCATTTTCTACATATGAGTATAATATGAAAACTAAAAAACAAAAATTGCTTAAACAGCTTGAAATTGTAGGTGGGTATGATCAAAAAAAATATTTTACTGAAAGAATTTTTGCACATAGTAGAGATGGTAAAAAAATTCCTATTAGCCTTGTTTACAGAAAAGATAAATTTAAGAAACCTGGAAAATTATTATTGTATGCATATGGTTCATATGGTTCTACAGTTAATCCATATTTTTCTATTCCTAGGTTGAGTTTATTAGATAGAGGTTTTTGTTTTGCAATTGCGCATATTAGAGGAGGAAAGATTTATGATGAGAATTGGTATGAAGATGGAAAACTTTTGAACAAAAAAAACACCTTTTATGATTTTATAGATTGTGCTGAGCATCTAATAAGTAAAAAATACACCCAAAAAGAAAATTTATATGCTGAAGGTGGAAGTGCAGGTGGATTATTAATGGGTGCTATTTTAAATATTAAAGGAAATATTTTTAATGGCGTTACTGCATCTGTCCCTTTTGTTGATGTTATTAATACGATGCTAGATGATACAATCCCATTAACTACATTTGAATATGATGAATGGGGCAACCCGAATAATAAAAAATATTTTGATTATATGCTTTCATATTCTCCTTATGATAATGTTGAAAAGAAAAATTATCCTAATATTTTAATTACTTCAGGATTTTTTGATTCACAAGTTCAATATTGGGAACCATTAAAATGGATTGCCAAATTAAGAGATTATAAAAAAAATAATAATTTATTGTTACTTGATATGAATATGGAATCAGGCCATGGTGGTACTACGGGAAGATTTAAAATATACAAGGAGATTGCCTTAGAATATGCATTTTTATTTTATTTAGAAAATATTAAAAAATAAAAGGGTATAAATGGGAAAAATTTTAATTATCATAGGAATCAGCTTTATTTTTTTAGGAATTTTTGTTTACTTTTTAGGGGATAAATTGAATTGGTTTGGAAACTTGCCTTTAGATTTTAGTTATAAATCAGATAGAACTCAAGTTTATGCTCCAATTGGAAGTATGATTGTTGTTAGTATAATTCTTAGTCTTATTATGAATATTTTTTATAGATTTTTTAAATAAAATTATTTAATTATATAAAATTACATTTACAATTACTACAACATCAAGAACATCAACTATATCATCTTGATTGATATCTGCATTTAAAAGTTGGGATTCATATAATTCTGATATTCCAAGTATGTGATTTATAACCAGTATAACATCAATAACATCCCAAACTCCATCTTGATTAACATCAGTTGAAATATATGAAATAATAATTTCTATATTTTCAAACTCAAAATCTGATACAGAAATCCAGACTATTTGATTTTGTATATTAATATTTAATGGCTCAAAATAATTATCTATTATGCCTGTAGCATTGATTTCATTAATAAAGTTTATATCATTGCCAGATAGACCTATATAATATTCATGATTTATAAATTCATGATTAATTAATAATTCCGTATTATTGATATCTAATGTATTATGAAAAATTATTGAATCTGAATTTGAAAATTCATAGATATCAAAATTATTATTTCCATTTTTAATTACATTAATTTTAATAAATTCATCTGAAACATTCTGATTATATGCTTCAATCCAGTATGCACGTGATGATTCATCAAGATTAACATTTATAGTATCAGGATTATCGGTTAACTCAAATTGTTCTAGCCAATCACAAACATGATTTTCATCAAATACAGAGTATCCATGGCTTCCTGTTGGGTTAGTATCAATCCACATGTTTTCATTATATCCTTCTAGTAAGTTATATAAATCTTCAGCATGAAATCTGTGTGGTTCTGTAATCCCAAAATCTAAATATAATGGAGTATGTTTTAAATTATAATGCATACTTTGAGTTAAATCTTCAAAATATACAGCACTATTACGATGATATTCAAAAGGGACTTCATCCCAATTACCTCCAAACCATTCAATCATAGAATTGTTACCATCCATTTCAATTGCTCTACGTTCACAATCTAGAATACCAGAGGCTGATGCTGTAGCTGCAACCATAGGTAGCATTGGATCTAAGTGATTGTTTGCATAAATTGCACCTGCAGCACCACCCATTGAACCTCCAACCATATAAATTCTATTTTTATCAATATTGAAATTATCTAACACCCAAATAATTTCATTTTCAACCATAGCTTGCATCCCTTGATGATTGTAATTATTTGATGAACCTCCAAATGGTGATAGCATTATCCAGTTTCTATTGTTTGCTTCTTCATCAAACTGTGTAGAATAATTTGAGTTTTCATTCCCTCCCCACTGATGAAAAGCAACTAATAGTGGATGCAAGCTTTCTTCATTATATGATTCTGGTATTTGATATGAGAATACATCAATCGTATCTTGGTCTTCAATTAAGTATCCAGTAAATATTCCCTGTGATAAAATAGGTTTAATAAGTAACATCAAATATATAAATCTTATTTTCATAACTTAATCTAATTGATTTATTTTAAAAAAAACTAAGTAAAATTAAAAAACCCCAATGAAGGGGCTTTTTAAATAGGAGGAGCAATAAAAAAAATATTTTATTGTTAATAATATATTATCAATATATTTTTTTTAAAAAAATATATTAATTGTAATGACCTGTAACAGATTTATCTATAATTTTTTCTTACAGATAGCATCCAAATAAAACTAATAATTGATGATAAAATACATGATATTAAAATTGCATACCATGCAAAATGTATAGGCTTTTGAAGATGATTGATAAAATAATATGCTAGGAGACAGCTTATAACTATTACTCTTAAACATGTAATAATAAACATAGGGTAAGCCTTACCTAATCCCTGCATAATTCGACTACATATCATTCCTATTGTTATAAATGGGACTGCAAAAGAAAATATTTTAAAATAGCTAATTCCTATGCTAATAATTTCTTTATCATTTGTAAATAATGGCAGAATCATATGTGAACAAAAGTAAAATATTAACCCGAATGAACAAGAAATTATTAAGGATATTTTTATCCCATTAATTATAACTTTATCAATTAGATCAACCCTCTTTGCTCCAGAAAACATACCTACAAGTGTTACCATGCTTGTAGCTATAGAAATTAAAGGTATGAAAAATAAATGCTCAATTCTATGTGCTGTAGAATATGCAGCAACAGCACTTATGGGATAATTAGAAGAGCTTAAAATTGTATTATAAAAAAATATACCACATGACATAATTAGCATAGATAAGGATGCTGGAATTCCAAGTGTTAGTATTTGAGAAAAATTTTTTTTATTAAAACTAAAATTCAACAAATTTACAGTGATGAAAGTTCGTTTTTTGAAAATCATTAAATATGTAAAAATTAAAAAAACAACAATTTGGCTTATAACAGTTGCTAAAGCTGCTCCTTTAATTTGATATAAATAAATTAAAACAGGATCTAAAATGAGATTAATCAAAGTTCCAAATCCTAAAACTTTCATTGGTAGGACATTATCACCTTCTCCTGATAAAATTCCTCTACAAAAAACACTTATAATCATAAAAAAAGTACCACATAGCATTATATAAAAATAATCAGAGGCATGTTTTGCTACTTCACCAGTAGCTCCTTGAAAAGAAATAATATGATTTCCAAAGAAGTAGCCAATGATAATAAAAAAAATAGATAATAAAACCCCAAGAAAAATAGTATGTTCTGCGGCATTATCAGCTTTTCTTTTATTATCTTCTCCAATGCTTTTTGCAATAACTGCTGTAGCTCCAGATCCTAATCCAAATGTGATTCCCATAATTATAAACATAGGAGGGAAAATAAGTCCAAGGCCTGCTAAGGCAGAGCCTCCAACCCATTTACCTATAAAAGCAGTATCAATCAGCATATATATTGCCTGAACGCTCATGCCTAACATCATAGGAATAGATAACGTTAATAACGCTTTATTTGGATTTGATTTAAATAATTCTAACTTGTTTTTTTCTAACATTTAATTAATCTAGAGGAACTCTTTTTAAGTTTTTTGTATGAAAAATATTATCTGTATATCCTAAATTAATTGAAATTTTATCCATTATTAAGGAGGTTCTATGATTTTTTTGAACATTATGTACAAAGAGTTTACTCATAATATAATATTTATCAATTTTATTAAATTCTATAGATTTTTTTTTCAATAATTCTTTATTTTTATCAAATGATTCTTCCTTGACAGATAAAAAATTATCTTTTGTTACCCAAGTAATATGGTAGCTATATTCTGAATCAATTTCCTTAGGTACACTCATTAATTTATAACAGTTCTTCTCCTCTTTTGCTTCATTACAGGTGACATTTTTTTCTATTATAGTAAAATCATATTCATTAATATCTCTATTTGTTAAATCTTCAAAACTCAAATCAGATCCCATAAATGAATCTGATTTTTTTTGTGAAGATATACGTCTGAATTTATTAAAACCTGGGAGCCACATATTCATATAATCATCATCATCATTATCATACTCAATTTTTAAAAATGCGATACCATAATCATCCTTAGGTTCTAAAAACCATATCATCTGTTTTTTGCTATCATCTTTTGATTTACTTATAAGTTTTGATGTTTTTTCTCTACCCTTTTTGTTAATTAAAATCATTGTATTCTCAGATTTTAAATCATTAGGTTTTGGCCTTTCCTCCATTTTTTGTGCAAGTTCAAGTCCTGTCATAGGTAATAAGAAAGATACCAAAAGTAATATTTTTAACATTTAGACCTCATTTTAAATTATTTTTTCCCAATTCAATTGCTGAAGCAAGTAAAGTTAATGTTCCAAAAGAGCAGGCTACCATGGCAAATACCATCAACCCTCCAATTTGAACCATTGGAATAATAGTTGATAACATTAGAGATGCAAACCCCATATTAGATAAAGCATCTAAAAGTATAGGATGCCCTACATTTTCTACTGTTTTTTTTGTTTTGTTTGATGCATTCTTATTCAATAAATTTTTGTATTCAGAGCAGTAATGAATAGAAAAATCAACCCCAACACCAATAATTATAGAACTAAGTATTGCTGTCATATGAGTTAAATCAATTCCGAATAGTCCCATCAAACCAAAATCTACAATAACAGCCCCACATAATGGAATAATTGATAAAATTCCAAATTTCCATGATCTGAAAAAATATGTAGAAATTAAACCAATCAAAATAATAGATGCAATTATACTAATTATTGATGATTTTATAACTAAAATGATAAAATCAGATAAGAATGCCATAACTCCAGATAATTCAAATTTTATATTATCATTATGAATTTCTTTATCGATAAAATCCTGTATTTTAATCTTATAATGATTCATCTCAGATGTTGAAAATGTTTTCATTAATGCAGTCAATACTGTTATATTGTTATCATCGTTAATTAAAGAAGATATATCTGCATCATCATTCATATTATATAACCAAAATAAATTATTAACTTTTTCTCTATTTTCTGGTATGGTTTCATATTTTGGATTATCATCCATTATGGTTTTATGTAATTGTTTAACTACATCTACAATAGAGATTGTTGAAGTTACAACATCCATGCTATCAAGAAAATTCTCTAATTTTTCTATATCTTTTAAATTTTTTGGATTTTTCAAAGGACCATTTTTATTATCTGAACTAACCTGAATGAGAACATTAAGATTGCCTGTCATATGTTTATCTAAGAAGATAGCTGAATCTCTTAAAATATTACCTTTTTTGAACATTTCAACATAATTAACTTCTACTTTTATAAAAAATAACCCAATAATTGCAATAAAAATAATAGTTAAACCAAAACTAAGAATTTTTTTAGGATATTTCATAACCAATGAGCCAAAATATATAACAACTTTTTCTAGCTTTCCTGGTTTAGTAATAAATTTTGATTTAGGATCCCATGGTATTAATGAAATTAAAGCAGGTAATAAAGTTAAGGATAGTGCCCATGCCCACATAATCCCAAATGCAACTGTCGCTCCATATCCATTCATCCCTTTTATAGGAGAAAACCATAAACATAAAAAAGCTGAAGCTGTTGTTATAGATGTGAGAGTTATTGGATAGAAAAGATGATCCATCGTTGATTTAATGGCTTTTTTTACATTAATTTTTTCTCGTAACTCTCTAAAAAATCTACTTACAAAGTGAACTCCATCTGAATTTGCAATTGTTAGTAAAACAATAGGCATTGATGTATTATTCAGAGTAAAGAAAAATGCTTCTAAAAGTGTGAAATGATAAACCCACCCCATAAAACCAAGCATACTTGCTAGTGATAGTAATATTATTAATGTTATTAAAAATACACCTTTAATACTTCTTAAGTTAATTAATAAGATAAATGTCATTAATAATAAACCATATAAAACTAATATTTTTACTTCCTTTGCAACAATTCCTGGAACAGCCCCAGTTACATATGCTTGTCCTCCATAGTGGAATTGAAGTTTATCTTCATAGCCTTTAGTAATTTCATGAATTTTTCTTGATAATGGAGCATAGTCATCATTATTCCTTGGTCTAACAACTATATTTAAATAATCTTTGTTTTTACTAATAATTTGTGATTTTTGTTCTGGGTTTTTATTTAAATATGCTTTGATTTCTTCTATTTGTTTATCATTAAGAATTCTTTGTGGCATTAAGTCATCTATTACAATTGAGCTATCATATTGGTCAAAATACATTTTGTTCATTGTTGAAATAGAAATCACTTCTTCACATTCATCTAAACCTTCAAATTGTTTTGAAATATCCCATGCTGTAGATAATAATTTTTGATTAAAAACATTTTTATTTTCTGTCCCCATAGCGATATACATAAATTCATAATTTCCAAACTCATCAGTTATGTTTTGAAAAGTGATTATTGATTGCATATCATCAGGAAGGAGCTTAGTCATATCATCATCTTGCTTTAAATACTTAAAACCATAGATAATGAATGCAGTTAACAATAGCATTAATAAAATTGTAGATTTTGGGAATTCTAAGCTAAAATATTTGCAAATATTTTTTAATTTTTCAATCATTTCTTGTTTTTATTATTAATATAGTACAATAAATCAGTCTATAATTTTATAGAGCTTTTTCATTATTAACAAAGTATATAAAATTATTATTACAATGTGTAAATTTATCTAAAGTATTTTGATTAATTATTGAAAGGTTAAAAATGTATAACTCTATAGATCAATTTATGGATATAGTAATTTCTAAAAATCCTGAGCAAGTTGAATTTCACCAAGCAGTAAAAGAAGTTATTGAATCAATATGGGGCTATGTCCAAGATAATCCTCAATATCTTCATTCAAATATACTAGATAGAATTGTAGAACCTGAAAGAGTAATTATGTTTAGAGTTCCATGGGTTGATGATCAAAAAAATGTTCATGTAAATAGAGGATATAGAGTTGAATTCAATTCTGCAATTGGCCCTTATAAGGGAGGGCTTAGATTCCATCCATCAGTTAATCTTGGAATATTAAAATTTTTAGGTTTTGAACAAATTTTTAAAAATAGTTTAACAACGCTACCTATGGGAGGTGGTAAGGGAGGATCAGATTTTGATCCCAAAGGTAAAACAGATAACGAAGTGATGAGATTTTGCCAATCTTTTATGTCTGAACTACATAGGCACATTGGACCATATACAGATGTTCCTGCAGGAGATATAGGTGTGGGAGCAAGAGAAATTGGATATATGTTTGGGCAATATAAAAAATTAAGAAATGAGTTTACAGGGGTATTAACAGGCAAGGGACTTAATTGGGGTGGAAGTTTAATAAGGCCTGAAGCAACAGGTTATGGATCTGTTTATTTTGCTGAAGAGATGCTTAAAACAAAAGGTGATTCAATTAAAGATAAAATTGTTGCTGTATCAGGGTCTGGGAATGTAGCTCAGTACGCAACAGAAAAAATAAATTCACTTGGTGGGAAGGTTATTACTCTCTCTGATTCATCTGGAACAATTTATGATCCAGAAGGGATTAAAGATGAAAAATTTAAATTCATTTTAGATTTAAAAAATAATAAAAGAGGTCGTATTAAAGAATACGCAGATAAGTATGGAGTAGATTATTTTCAAGGTAAAAAACCATGGGGAGTAAAGTGTGATGTCGCAATTCCAAGTGCTACTCAAAATGAAATTAATAAAGATGATGCAAATACATTAGTTGAAAATAAGTGTGTTTGTGTAGCAGAAGGGGCAAATATGCCATCTGATCCAGATGCAATTAATATATTTTTAAAAAATAAAATTCTTTTTGGACCAGGAAAAGCAGCGAATGCTGGAGGTGTAGCAGTTTCAGGACTTGAAATGAGTCAAAATAGCATGTTTTCATCATGGTCAAGAAAAGAAGTAGACGCAAAATTACAAGTAATAATGAAGGATATTCATTCGCAATGTGTAACTCATGGTTCTGATAAAGATATGATAAATTATGTTAAAGGTGCGAATATTGCTGGATTCATTAAAGTAGCAGATTCTATGCTAGATCAGGGCGTTGTATAGTAAAATTAATATTTATATTATTTGTTTCGTTTTTATTTTCTGAAAACTTTATCCATAAATGTTCATTAAGTGAAAATAGTAGACGTAATAGACCTGAAATGCAGACCTATATATTTTCTTCAACTGGACACTTCAAAATACATTATGATATAGTAGGACAAGATGCTCCATCTCATACGGATATTAATTCCAATTCTATCCCTGATTATGCTGAAGAAGTTGGACTTGCTGCTGAAAATGCAAGAAATAAAATTGTAAATGATATGAATTATTTATCAGAAATCCCTGATGGTGATGGTGTATATGATATATATATAGAAGATAGACCTTCA
>CEUZ01029807.1_pt1 | contig 12106 bp, 16 predicted proteins | sample 361511 | NCBI WGS metagenome assembly CEUZ01 (sample SAMEA2622822, study PRJEB7988) | marine metagenome | biome: marine biome (ENVO:00000447); feature: surface water layer (ENVO:00002042); material: "saline water (ENVO:00002010), including plankton (ENVO:xxxxxxxx)" | depth 5 m
TTTTATATTCTAACAGGTATACCTTTTGAGTCCAAATATTGCTTGGCATCTAGTATTGAATACTCGCCAAAATGAAATATTGATGCTGCAAGAACTGCGCTTGCTTTTCCTATTTTAAATCCTTGATGTAGGTGCTCTAAATTACCAACTCCTCCTGATGCTATTACTGGTATATTTATTAAATTGCTAACTTTTTTAGTAAGATCCAAATCGTACCCTTTTTTGGTTCCATCTCTATCCATTGACGTTAGCAATATTTCGCCGGCACCTAAAGATTCCATTTTTTTCGCAAACTTTAAAACATCTTTGCCAGTAGGTTTTCTGCCTCCATGCGTAAAAACTTCCCATTTGTCATTTTTAACTTTTTTTGCATCAACAGCAACAACGATACATTGAGAGCCAAATTTTTTTGTAGCTTCTGTAATTAAATTTTCATCTTTAACAGCCGCAGTGTTTATTGAAACTTTATCCGCTCCTGCAAGAAGTAAATTATTTATATCTTCTAAGGTGCGCACGCCTCCCCCAACCGTTAAGGGAACAAAACACTTTTCTGTAGTTTTTTTCACTACTTCTAACATTGTGTTTCTATTTTCATGTGTGGCAGAAATATCTAGGAAGCAAATTTCATCAGCACCATTATCATTATATATTTTAGCCTGTTCAGCTGGGTCACCAGCATCAACTAAATTTACAAAATTTATTCCCTTAACTACTCTCCCATTATTTATATCTAAACAAGGTATAATTCTTTTTTTAAGCATTTAAATAATTTTACTTAATTTTTTAATATCTATATTTCCATCATAAATTGCTTTTCCAATAACAATGCCTTCAATGTTTTGATATTTATTTTTTTTTATTTTTATCACATCATCAATCGAAGAAATGCCACCAGAAATTACAAAAGGAATTTTAGCCAATTTAGATAAACTTACCGTTTCTTGAAGATTCGGTCCAGATTTAGTGCCATCTTTATTAATATCAGTATAAATTATCCTTGAAATATTTATTTTTTCAATTTTTTTAATAAAATCTGAAACTAAAATTTCAGTTTGTTTTTTCCAGCCTGATAATGCTATGCATCCCTTTCGAGCATCAAGAGATAATGCAATTTTGTTATTAAATTGTTCACAAGCTTTTTCCAGAAACTCTATATTTTCTACGGCAGCAGTTCCTAATATTACTTTATCAACATTAAAATCTAATAATCTTTTTATATGCTCAATTGATCTAATGCCTCCACCGATTTGAATTTTAATTTTATTTATTTTACTAATTTCTTTTATTATGTTTTCATTAATTGGCTTTTCAGCTAATGCACCATCTAAATCAATTATATGAATATTATCAAACCCTAAATTTAAAAATTCATTTGCTTGCTCAATGGGTGATTTTTTATATTGGGTTATACTATTAAAATCTCCCTTTAAAAGTCTTACACATTTTCCTCCCTTAATATCAATAGCGGGAAATATAATCATTTGTGAAATTACAGAGTTCCTTTTGTAGATGGTACTCTATTTTTAATTCTTTTATCTATTTCTAAAGCTTGCCTTAAAGAGCGCGCAAGTCCTTTAAAACAGGACTCAATAATATGGTGACTATTATCACCATACAAATTTTCTATATGTAAAGTAATCCCCGCAGCTTGAGAAAAGGCTTGGAACCACTCTTTAAAAAGTTCAGTATCCATTTCCCCTAATTTTTCTACTTTTAAATTTACTTTCCAAATTAAATATGGCCTGTTGGAAACATCTATTGACACTCTAGTTAGCGTTTCATCCATCGGTATTAAAGCATGCGCAAATCTTTTTATTCCCTTCGAACTACGAAGAGCTTTTTTAATACACTCACCAACTGCAATACCAGTATCTTCGGTCGTGTGATGTAAATCAATATGTGTGTCGCCTTTTGCCAATATTTTTAAATCAATCAATGAATGTTTAGATAGTTGCTCTAACATGTGATTAAGAAAGCCTATTTTGGTATCTATTTTATAAGATCCCTTGCCATCTATATTTGCTTCCACAGTTATATTGGTCTCTTTAGTTTTTCTGTTTATCTTAGCTTTTCGTTGCATATAGCGCCTCTGTAATAACAGGGTATATAAATAATTCAAGAATATATCAATAAAATGAAAATTGGGACTTGAAGATAGCAAATAAATCTCCACATACATCAGTACTATGAATAGTAATTCAAATTGGCATGGAACTACAATTGTCTTAATTAGAAAAGGCAAGGATGTTGTAGTTGCTGGAGACGGTCAAGTTTCTCTAGGCAACACAGTGATTAAAAGTTCAGCTAAAAAAGTTCGTAAAATTGAAAAAAGAAATGTTATAGCTGGTTTTGCTGGGTCAACAGCTGACGCTTTGACTTTATTCGAAAGATTAGAGGGTAAGCTTGAAAAACATGCTGGCAACCTAACCAGAGCTGCTGTCGAATTAGCAAAAGATTGGCGAACGGACAAATATTTAAGAAGATTGGAAGCTTTAATGGCAATTGCTGATAAGGAAAAAAGTTTTATAATTTCAGGTACAGGAGACGTTCTTGAGCCAGAACAAGGGATAATTGGCATAGGATCGGGCGGTAATTATGCTTTGGCTGCAGCTAAAGTTTTAATGGACTCTAAAATGTCAGCAGAAGAAATTGCAAAAAAATCAATTCAAGTTGCTTCTGAAATATGTGTTTTCACAAATAGCAATATCACTCTAGAAAAAATTTAATTATATGAAACAAAAAACAAACATAACATCATTGCCAAAAAGAGAATCCAAAAAAAATAAAGATGATAAATCTGTAGTTTCATCTTTATCACCAAGAGAAATAGTGTCTGAATTAGATCGATATGTAATTGGCCAGAATGCTGCAAAAAGAGCTGTGGCTATAGCACTTAGAAATAGATGGAGAAGACAAGCTTTAAAGGGAGAAATGAAAGATGAAGTTCTACCAAAAAATATTCTAATGATAGGACCTACTGGGGTAGGAAAAACAGAAATTTCTAGAAGACTATCTAAGTTAGCTGAAGCACCATTTATAAAAGTTGAAGCTACACGTTTTACAGAGGTAGGTTACGTAGGTAGAGATGTAGAACAAATAATAAGAGACTTGCTTGAAATTTCAATAGCTATTGAAAAAGAAAGAATGAGAAAAGAAGTTCATGCTAAAGCTCAACAAGCTGCAGAGGAGAGAGTACTTAATGCGCTTGTTGGAAATAAAGCTAGTGTCGCAACCAGAGAAAGTTTTAGAAAAAGATTAAGAAGTGGAGACCTTGATAATAATCAAATAGAAATTGAAGTTAACGATGCACCTCAAATGCCAAGTTTTGAAATACCAGGAATGCCAGGGGCAAATGTTGGAATGATAAATATATCTGACATGTTAGGCAAAAATATAAAAAAAGGTAAAAAAAAGAAAATGACCGTAAAGGAATCTCACGAAATATTAATTTCAGAAGAATCTGATAAAATGATAGAACAAGATACAATTATATCAACAGCAAAAATTTCAGCTGAAAATAATGGTATTGTTTTTTTAGATGAAATAGACAAAGTTTCTGCAAGAAGTGATCGAGTTGGAGGCGATGTTTCAAGGGAAGGCGTACAACGAGATTTGCTACCATTAATTGAAGGAACAACTGTCAGCACAAAACACGGTCCTATAAAAACAGATCATATATTATTTATTGCATCAGGTGCATTCCAGCTTGCTAAACCATCTGATCTATTACCAGAACTTCAAGGAAGATTGCCTATAAGAGTAGAATTAAATGCTTTAACCAGTAATGATTTTAAAAAAATATTAGAGGAACCTGATAATAGTTTAATTAAACAATACAAAGCACTTTTAGCAACAGAAAATGTGGAGCTTGAATTCACAAAGGACGGAATTGAAACAATAGCTAAACTAGCCACAGAAATTAATTCCAGTATAGAAAATATTGGAGCAAGAAGACTTCACACTATTATTGAAAAAGTTTTAGATGAAATTAGTTTCTCTGCAACAGACAGGGGTGGTGAAAAGGTTATAGTCGACAATAATTATGTTACAAAAAATCTTGGTGAGCTTGCTAAAGATACAGATTTATCGAAGTTTATTCTTTAAAAGCTTCTTTATTTTTTAAATAAATATAAATAGCCCCTTCGCCCCCATCTCTTATATTTGCCTTTGATATCTTGGCTATTTTTTTACTTAAATCTTTATTATTTTTAATGAACTCAGGAACAGAATATTTTAATACACTCAACTTATCAGAAATATAAGGATTGTCATGGGATTTAGATCTTTTTCCTTTGCCGGTAACAATTAAAATTTTTTTATATTTCATATCAAAAGATTCGATAACAAATTTTTCGACAATTTTATTTGCATCTGAAAGAGAATATCCATGCAAATCTAACTTGCGAACACTATTTATTTTTCTACTTTTTTCAGAAAAAACTACTTCCTTATCTTTAATGTCATTTAAATTTTCTGTAAAAGTAATCCACGCTTCCTTATCTTCGGTTGTTACAGAATATTTTTTCTTCACTATTTATTTGATGTCTCTACTAAGTACCAAGTTGGGTCTTGGCTCCACATATTTTTTGAAAATTTCCAAACATCGTTAACCGTTTTAACTATATCAGGGTTTCCTTCGATTACTTTATCATTTTTGTCCTTAACGCATGTAATTATTTCACTAACAAATGCAACGGTAACCTTATAAATATTTTCAATTTTTTTAAATTCCAATATTTTTGCTGATTTAAGCCCTATGAAAGTCGTTTCATTTTTAAATTCCATCTTTTTTCTTTCGTCTATGGCTGTTGAAAATTCAGCAAATAGCTTCTTGCCTAATAAATCTTTTAGAGATTTTTTATCGCCTTTTGCAAAAGATGTAATGATTTGTTCGTAAGCAATCTCAGCTCCTTTTAAAAAATTTTTTTTCGCTTCTTCGTCAATATTACCAGATCTTATAGCTTCATTGTTTTCTATGTCTTTAAGAACTTCCATTCCTTTGGGGAAAAAATTGCTCATTGCTTTTGGTTTGCTTTGGTGACCTGTTTTTCTTCCTAAAATACTTCTAAGCCTTAAAATAATAAAGCCCGCAAACATAGCCAATAAAATTATATCTAAAAATCCAAACTGATTGCTCATGTGATTGTGATTATAATACTTAAATGATATAGTATGCAAATACAATAAATCAGACAAATGAACGCTGCTATCCTTTTTATAATTGCCATTCCTCTTATAGAAATTTATTTAATGATTAAAATTGGTGGTGTGATTGGGGCTTTTAACACTATTTTTCTAATTTTTTTTACAGCAATAACAGGATTATATTTTGCAAGATTGGCTGGCTTAAGTGCAATTAGATCTGGATTTAACCAATTAATAAAAAATGAAATGCCTGTGTACGAAATTATATCAGGCGCAGCATTAGCTTTTGCAGCTTTATTACTTATAATACCAGGCTTCTTGACAGATTTAATAGGATTCTTATTAATAATTCCCGTTACAAGAAAATTTTTTATTTTATCTGTTTCTTCTAGATTTAAAAATAAAAAAAAAAGAAGTAATGAAGATATTATTGAAGGAACTATTGATGATGGTAAAAATGATCAAAATGAAAAGGACAGCTAAGTGAGTTATAAAATTATATCCAAATTTATAAAAGACGTGTCTTTTGAAATCCCAAACGTACAAACGTTTGTTATGATGGAAAAAGAAATATTAAATTACAATTTAAATTTCGACATTAAGAGCCAGCCATTTAAAGAGAACATTATTGAAGTAAATACCATTTTAAAACTTGTGCCAAATCAGGACGTCAAACATAAAATGTTGGTTGAAATTAATTACACTACTTTAGTTTCTATAGAAAACAAAAACGAATCTAAAGAAGAATTAGAAAAAATCATTTTAATAAAAATACCCAATGAAATTTATCCTACTCTATATGAAATTTTTATTTATTTATTCAAACAATCAGGTTTAAAGGAAATCAAGATAGAAAAAGAAATAAATTTTGAAAAAATGTATAACCAGAAGAAAAAAATTTAATTATAATTATTTTTAGATAGTTGTGATTTAAGATATATTTTGTGGTCTTTTAACTCTTCTTCATTAATCTTAATTATTTTTCGTTGTGTAGATTTATTTTTTTTAAATTGATAGTTGGATTTTAAATCAGTAATTTCACTATTTTCTAAGTTCAATTTAGGTTCTTTTTGACCTAATAAATTTATATAAACTTCTCTTAGTAGTCGACAATCTACTAAGGCGCTGTGTTTTTCTCTATTAGAATTATCAATATTAAATCTTTTACAAAGAGCATCTAACGAGTTTTGTGATCCTGGATATTTAGAGCGAGCTATTTCTAAGGTGTCAATTACATTTTTTTTATCAATGGCTTTTTGATCTATAAGCCTTAATTCATAATTTAAAAAAGATAAATCAAAAGGAGCGTTATGTATTATTATTTTTTTATTTTTTATAAAATTTAAAAATTCATTTGATATTTCTGAAAAAGTTTCTTTATCAGATAAAAATTTATCTGAATATCCATGAACTTTATATGCATCTTCAGAAACTGGTCTTTCTGGATTAATATATTTATGAAATACATTTTTTGTAGGAATTAAATTATTTAATTCAATACATCCAATTTCAACTATTTTATGTTTTGCAGTGGTTGATAAACCTGTGGTTTCTGTGTCGAGTATTACTTCAAGCATCTGATAATATTTTCCTTAATATCTTTTTAACATTTTTTTTAACATAATTATTTTTAAAATTATTTTTTATTATAAAATTTGATCTTTTTTTTTTAAGTTCTAGAGGAAGTTGAAGTTTTTTTAATTTTTCTACAATTTTTGGGTTGAAATTATCTCTTTTTTTTAATCTTTTATTAATTTCTTTTTTCTTGGCATCTATAAAAATTATAACATCGCTTTTTCTGTTTATTTTATTTTCCATTAGAAGTGGAATATCCAAAATTACTATGCTTTTATTCTTATTTTTTTTAACAAAGCGATGCATTATTTTTTTAATTTCTGGGTGCACAACTTTAATAATTTTTTTTAAAGCATTTTTATTAGACATAATGGCTTTTGAAAGTTGACTTTTTTTAATAGGAAAAGAAGTTATATGATATGGAAGTGCTTTTTTAAGTTTGGCATAGCATTTTTTATTTTTTTTATATAATTTAGAAACTTCAGCATCTGCATTAAAAATTGGAAATCCAAATAGCTTTGCTATATGACTTTTGCCTGAACCTATATCCCCTACTACTGCAAGTCTAATCATTAATCTAATAAATTATCGTTTACCTTAGGCAAAATATTATGCCAAATTTTAAAAGCTAATTGTGCTTGAAAAATAAACATCATTTTACCGTTTTCTATTTGACTGCCTAACCGCTTTGCTTTCAAAAGAAAATTTGTTTGGGAAGGATTATAAATGATATCGTAAAAAAAATTTTTTGGTCCTATATCATTATAATTTAATTTTATTTCGTCATCCTTTTTAAGACCCATGCTTGTCGCATTAATTATCATATGAAAATTGGGTGTTTCTCCCCAGTCTATAATTTTTAAATCTGGATATATTTTTTTTAAATATTCAGTTTTATCTTTGGTTCTATTGCTTAAAATTATTTGATCTACCCCTAGCCTTTTTAAAGCAATAATTATTGAAGGCACCACTCCTCCCGCGCCCAAAATAAATACTTTTTTATTTTTAACGCTATAATTAATATATTTTAGGGCTCTCTCAAATCCACCGATATCAGTGTTGTCTCCGAAAACTTTATTATTTTTTTTAAAAATCGTATTAACTGATTGCGTTTCTTTAGCAGGAATAGTTAGTTCGTCAAGAAAAGGTATAACGCTTTTTTTAAATGGCAACGTTACATTTATTCCTTCAATTTTTTCATTTTTTATATCTGAAATTATATTTTTAATATCAACTTCATCAAGTTTTCTTTTTTCATAAATGGCATTTATATTATTCTCCTTAATCCAATGATTGTGAAGCTTGGGCGATAAGGAGTGTTCAATTGGATTTCCAATAACTAAATATTTTTTCATTTTATTTTTTTTAAATATTCCTTTATTTGTTTAATCGGCAAGCCCATAATTGAATCTTCATTTCCTTCAATTTTTGAAAATAAAGATCTTCCGTCTGCTTCGATTTGATAAACACCATACGCATATAATTGTTCATCTTTAATCTTAGATAAATATGATTTAATTTCGTCCAAATTAAGTAATTTCATTGTTAAAGCGGAGGCGTCAGTGAAATTCCACATCATTGCTCCATTTTGAGAAATACATACTGAGCTTATTAGTTTGTGTTTTTTGCCATTTAATTTTTCAAGAATTTTAATAGCTTCTTTTCTGCTGTTTGGTTTTGAGATTAGTTCTCCATTTAAATCTATAACGCTGTCAGCTCCCAGTATATATTTATCAGGAATTTTTAGGCTTATTTTTTTTGCTTTTATTTCTGCAAGATTTTTAGATATAATTTCTGGAGTAGCTTTTTCTTTAAGCAATGATTCTTTAATTGAATCCTCATCAACGTCTGCTGGCATAACCTCGCACTTAATATTATTTTCATCTAAAATTTTTTTTCTAACTCCGCTTCTTGATGCAAGAACAATTTTTTGTGTCATCTTGAGCTTAATATATCTAACATTTTTATAATTGCAGCAGCAGTTTCTTCTACGGACTTTCTTGTTACGTCAATAGTGGGCCAGTTATTTTTTCTAAATAATTCTTTTGAATTTTCTAATTCTTTTAAAATTTCTTTCTCATCGGTGTAATCTCCTGGTCTGTCTTCGTGCATTGATTGGATTCTATTTCTTCTAACATCTGACAGTCTTACCGGATCACAAACAAGCCCTATAACACAAGTATTTTTTGAACTTTCTATTACTTTGTTCGGTAAATCTTTATTTGGTATAAGAGGAATGTTCGCAACTTTGTAACCTCTATTTGCTAAATAAATTGAAGTTGGAGTTTTGCTGGTTCTACTAATACCAATTAAAACTACGTCGGATTTTTCAAGATCTGATATTATTTTTCCATCATCATGCGCTATAGTAAATTGAACAGCTTCTATACGTTTATAATATTCTTCATCTAGAGCATGTTGTCCGCTGGGTTTACGGCTTGCTTCTTGTTTTAATAATTTTGAAAAATCAGATATCAAACCTCCGAGAACTTCGAATGAGGGAATATTATTTTTTTTTGTTTTTTCAGCCATATATCTTGCGAGTTTATCGTCAACAATTGTATATAAAATTATTGTATTTTTTTGATTTTTAGATTGAGAAATAATTTTATCTATTTGATTTTCGGTTCTTGTGAAAGAATAATGAACAGTTTTGCTTTCAAAATTAGTAAACTGCGCTTTTAGAGCGAGAAAAATTCTATCTAACGTTTCTCCAGTTGAATCTGATACTTGATAAACTTGGTAAATCTTGTTCATAATCTTGTTAATAAACTAACAATTAAATGAATATTTAGCATCATTTTTAAAATAGTTAATGTTGTTAAGTTAAATTAACAATAATTTAAGTAAGTTATATATGTTAGTAAAATATAAACAAATTATTATAAAAATTAATAAATTATAATATATGTAATTAAAACAATAATTTATAGATTGCTTTACTAACATTATTTTTTGATAAGCTGTACACAACTAATTAATACCGTTATTAACATGGCCTAATTATATTATTAACTTATTTATATAATATATTAATGAAAGATACATTGCTTGAATGCATCATAAATAGAAAAACTGCTTATACGCCTATATGGTTTATGAGACAAGCCGGAAGGTATTTGCCAGAATTTAGAGAAATAAGAAGCAAAAATCCTGATTTTATTAAATTATGTTTAAATCCTAATTTAGTTAATGAAATTACACTTCAGCCGCTAAAAAGATTTGATATTGATGCCGCAATAATTTTTTCTGACATCTTAATGATACCTTACGGTTTAGGACAGCAAGTTGAATTTAAAAAAGGCATTGGCCCAATTCTGGGAAATTTAAATTTAGATGAAATAATAAAAACAGATTCGATAAATTTTGTTAAAAAATTACTACCAGTTTATAAAGGAATTGAAAAAGTTAAAAGCAATTTAAAAGAAAAAAATCTTATAGGGTTTGTTGGTGCTCCTTGGACTTTATTATTATATATGCTCAACAAGGAATCTCCAAAAAAAAGTTTTGATTTTAATAAAATTAATAAGGATAAATTTTTAAATAATAGATTGTTAAAAAAATTAGAAGAATTTATATGTTTGCATATTGATAAACAAATAGAAGCCGGCGCAAATATAATACAAATTTTTGACTCCTGGGCCGGCTTATTGCCTAAAAAAGAACTTCCAAATTATTGTTATATTCCAATATTAAAAATAGTAGAACACGTTAAGTCAAAAAAAATACCAGTGATTTGTTTTCCTAAGGGGATTGGTGAAAGTTACGTTGATTTTTGTTCAATAGTAAAACCAGATTGTATTAGTATAGATTACGATGTAGATCCAAAATGGATAAAAGAAAAGCTAAAAGGCCTGCCGATTCAAGGAGGTCTTGATCCTAAAATATTATTAACAGATAAAGACAATATTAAAAAAAATACCGATAAGTATCTTAATATATTTAAAGACTATCCATACATATTTAATTTAGGTCATGGGGTTTTGCCTGAAATTAAACCAGAAACAATAGAATATATTATTGAGCTTGTTAGAAAAAAAAATTAAAATGAAAAAAGCGGTTATTCTGTTTAATTTAGGTGGACCAGATAAATTAGAAAGTGTCGAACCTTTTCTATTTAATTTATTCAATGATCCCGCAATTATTAGTATTCCTTCAATTTTTAGATATCCTCTAGCAAAAATTATCTCAAAAAGAAGAGCGCCAATTGCTAAAAATATTTATAAAGAAATTGGAAACAAATCTCCAATTCTTGAATTAACCCTAGCTCAAGCAAAAAGTTTAGAAAATAATTTATCCAAAAAGGGCGAATATAAGTGTTTTGTTGCAATGAGATGCTGGCATCCACGGGCTTCAGAAATAATAAAAAAAGTTAGAGAATATAATCCCGATAAGGTAATACTTTTACCTCTCTACCCGCAGTACTCTGCATCAACCTCTGGCTCTTCTATTAATGAGTGGAACAAGCTATGCAAAAAAGAAAACTATCAAGTAAAAACAAAAATTATTTGTTGCTATCCCACAGAAAACAATTTTATAAAATCTCACGCTAGCCTCATAAAAAAAACAATAAAAACTCTACAAAATAAAAATTTTAAACTACTTTTCTCCGCTCATGGGCTGCCCGAAATTAAAATAAAAAAAGGAGATCCTTATCAATGGCAGATAGAACAGACCGTTGGTGCAATAATGGAAAAATTAAAAGATGAAAATTTAGATTATATTTTAAGCTACCAAAGTCGTGTGGGGCCTTTAAAATGGATTGGGCCTTCAACAGATGAAATAATTATTAAATATTCTAAAGAAAATAGAGGAATTGTTGTAGTTCCAGTAGCTTTTGTTTCAGAACATTCAGAAACTTTAGTGGAATTAGATATTGAATATAAAAAATTAGCAGAAAAAAATGGGTGTAGTTTTTATAAAAGAGTACCGGCATTAGGAATTGAAGAGAGTTTTATTCAAGGACTTGCTGATTTGGTTGTACAAAAAGAAACAAAAGGCAGCTTTGTTTCATCAGTAATGTGTCCTAATCAATATGTTAAATGTCCATGCTTAAAAATATAAAAAATTTTTAAAAGCCCCAAATGCTTTAATTTTAGAGAAAAACTATCAAATTAAAGGTTAAAATGTTGCAATAATGCAACAATTCGAATAAATAAGCATAAATAAGCATAAATGCACGTAAATCAACGTATTTTGGGGGGTACACAGAATTTTAAGGGTTGCAATTAAATGTCCGATATGTACTAAATAGCTTTTTAGTTAAACATTTTTTGGATATTTGGGAGAATATTATGACAAACAGAATTTTAAGATTACTAGCAACTATATTTATAGTTTTAAGTTTTTCAACAATTTCAACAAAAGCAGCTGATGGCTGGGAAAT
>CEUZ01248208.1_pt1 | contig 12102 bp, 11 predicted proteins | sample 361511 | NCBI WGS metagenome assembly CEUZ01 (sample SAMEA2622822, study PRJEB7988) | marine metagenome | biome: marine biome (ENVO:00000447); feature: surface water layer (ENVO:00002042); material: "saline water (ENVO:00002010), including plankton (ENVO:xxxxxxxx)" | depth 5 m
AAATTGTATGACTCTTTAACGGCAAAAAATTATAAAAAGCCAAAAGTAATTGTTGCAAATACTATAAAAGGTAAGGGAATAAAATTATTTGAAAATGATAATAATTGGCATCATTCGGTCATCACCAAATCAATTTACAAAAACATTGTGAAAGAAATTTAATTAGAAAATGAATATAGAAAGCAATATAAAACTTTGGTCAACGCTAGGTATGAGAGCTACCTTTGGGTTGGTTGCTATTGAGATAGCAAAAAAAAACCCAAATTTAATAATTGCTACAGCTGATGTTTCTACTTCAGCTGGGCTTGATAGATTTAAAAATAAATATCCAGAAAAATATTTAGATGTTGGAATTGCCGAACAAAATTTAATTGGAGTGTCAGCGGGTTTATCGAGTGAAGGATTTGATGTAATATCAACAACTTTTGCTCCCTTTCAAACATTAAGATGCTGTGAACAAATTAAAGTTAACTTAGGATATATGAAACAAAAAATTTGCATGGTTGGATTAGCAAGCGGATTGGTTTTGGGTAACCTGGGTTATACACATTGTAGTATTGAGGATGTAGGGGTACTGAGGTCAATACCAAATATTGCAATAGTTACACCATCAGATCCCTTTGAATTATACAAGTGTGTAGAAGAAGCAATTAAATATAAAAATTCAGTTTATATTAGATTAACAGGAGGCTCTAATACCAAAATAATAAACAGAAAAAACTACAATTTTAAAATTGGTAAATCTATTAAATTACTTTCAGGTAGCCAGGTTGTGATTTTTGGTTGTGGCAATATATTGGGAAATTGCTTAGAAGCTGCAAATCATTTGTTAAAAGAAAATATTAGTTGTTCTGTAATTAATTTGCATACAATAAAACCAATAGATTCTGAAACAATATTAAATGAAACAAAAAATTGTAAATTAATTGTATCTGTTGAAGAACATAATATTATTGGAGGACTGGGAAGCGCAATATCTGAAGTAATTTCTCAAAAAGAAAATAAATCTAAATTAATCAGAATAGGTATAAATGATTCATATTCTAAAGGTGGAAGTTACGACTATCTAAAAGATTTTTATGGACTATCTGTAGAAAAAATTATAGATAAGGTCAAATCTAATATTTAAACCTCAAATGAAGAATAAGAAAAAATATATTGATATTTTTATCAAAGCTCTTGGTATAGATAAAAAAAAATTTGATGAAAAGATTAAATATAACGAAATACCAGAATGGGATTCGATTGGTCATATGACTTTAATGTCGGAATTGGAAGATGGTTTTAAAATTTCCATAGAAACTGATGATATTATTGATTTTAGTTCATTCAAAAAAGGTATTAGCATATTAAAAAAGTATAAAGTTGAATAAATTTTATTATGATTATTCTTGGTATAAATGATACTCATGATGCTTCTGCATGCTTAATTAAAGATGGTAAACTTATAATAGCAGTGCAGGAAGAAAGGTTTCGAAGAGTAAAACAGATTGGCAGTTTCCCAAAAGAATCAATTAAAAATATATTCAAATTCACTGGATATAGCTCGAAAGATATAGATAGAGTGGCAGTTGCTTGTAAAATAATGACCGGCTCACTTTTGCATAATGTTGTAGCAGATTTTAAAATTGATGATTGGAGAAAATTACATGAAGTATATTTTTATAATTTAATTTATAGAAAAAAAAATATAAGCTTTAAAAAAGTTTTTAAAAATTTTAAGCCAAGTATTAAACTTGGTTATCCGTTAAAAGGTATAAAAATTGACAGCAATACTGCAACTACGCACAGTGTACACTTAAAAATTAAAAAGTTTAGAAAAAAACATATATCAAAATTTTTAAAAATAGATCAAAATAAAATTGATTTTTATGACCATCATCATTGTCACGGAATGTATGGTTATTTTGCATTTTCAAAATTATTAAAAAATAAAAAAAAAGTTGCAATCGTAACTTCGGATGGTGGTGGCGATAATAGATGCAATAGTATAAGCTTAGTCAATAATTTAAATTTAAAAAGTTTTCCTACTAAAACAATTAGTTTAATCGGTAAAATATATGAAACGGCCACCTTATTATTGGGAATGAATCCTGCCAAACATGTCTATAAAATTATGGGATTGGCTCCTTATGCTAGCGAACACCATAAGGCAGGACCAAGAAAGATTTTTTTAGACTCATTTAAAGTAAGAGGCGTAAATTTTTATAGAAATAAAAAAATGATAGACTACTTTGTTTATTTTAAAAAAAAATTAAACATTCATAGATTCGATGGGATTGCTGGTGGTGTTCAAGATTTCGTGGAAATATTATTAAGTAAATGGTTTAACAATATTTCAAAAAAATTAAATACAAAAAACTTTGTTTTTTCAGGAGGTGTAGCCAATAATGTAAAAGCAAATAAAATTTTGATTGAAAATGAAAATGTAGATAATTTTTATGTTCCGCCAGGCCCAGGTGATGAAAGTCTATCAATTGGAGCAGCATATGCATCGCTAGTAAATTTAGTTGGTTTTAAAAAAACAAGTGAAATTGCTGATATACCAAAAAACGCATATTGGGGAATTCCAATAGACCAAAATAATTTTTTAAGATTTAAAAAGCACCCAATTATAAAGAAATACTATAAAGCTATTAAGGATAAAAAATTTAAACTTACTAGCCATTATTTGGCTAAAGGTGAAATTATATTTTTTTGCAAAGGAAGAATGGAATTTGGTCAAAGAGCCTTGGGGCATAGATCTATATTATGTGATCCTTCAAATATTCAGTCAATATACAAAATAAATTCTGCAATTAAAAAAAGAGACTTTTGGATGCCTTTTACACCTTCAATTTTAGATAGCTTTAAAAATAAATACTTTAAAAATCCAAAAAAAATTAATTGTGATTTTATGACAATAAGTTTCGATACAACTGATTTAGGAAAAAAACATCTTAAGGCTGCAATACACCCTTATGATAATACCGTAAGACCGCAAGTAGTAACAAAAAAAACATGTGTTGATTATTTTAATTTAATTAATGAATTTAAAAAAATTACTGGAATAGGTGCGCTTCTTAATACATCTTTAAATGTACATGATAAGCCAATTATTTGTCAACCAACTGACTTGATAGATGAATTGATTAATAATAAAAATACTGCAGCAAATTTTATTTATATTGAAGATACGTTATTCACTAAAAAAACTTCTATTTTGAATAAAAACATCCTTAGAATTTAAAAAATTATTTAAAGTTTTGAAGATTTTCTCATTTTTATTTGGATTATTTTTTTTAATCCAATAATCATAAAATTTTAAAGAGGATAAATTATTAAAACCGTTTATTTCTTCAAATGCCGTCTTGTAACTGTCTAATAACCAAGTGCTTCGTGAAAACATATTATGCATAAAATAAAATTCACAAATGTTATCTTCATTAAAATTTAATTTAATCTTATCAAAATTAATAATCATCTCCTTATATTCGTTTATATTTTTTGCGTGAGCACAAAAATCATATTTTATATGTGGATTATTTTGAGAAGCAGTAATTACAGGAATTTTGTAATATGCATATTCCCATGCAATAGTTCCATAAACTGTTAAAACACAGTTAATTCCTTCTTTAATAATTTGAACATGTGAACAAAATTTTGGTATTTCAATTAAATTTGGTTTGTCTTTAATAAAATCTGTAAATATTTTATCTTCTTTCGGTAAAGAATCTGGGTGGCGTTTTATATACCATTCGTAATCTGTGGTTTTACTTAAATTGTATAAGTAATTCAGCCATTCATAAAAATCTGGAAATATACTACTGTTCGGTCCATAAGCATGTGGTGCATCAACAAAGAAATGGCTAGCAATTAATATTTTTTTTTTTTGTGAATTTGAAAGAACTTTTTTTTCATTAGTTTTAGCATGCCAAGATGAATTTCGAGAATAGAATAAGTCATCAACTCGTTTTGCGCCGCTCAATCTAACTTTAATTCTATCTTTTGATTTTTGTAACGCAATCTTTTTTTGATTATGAGAAAATTTGTTAAAAATTTCCTTGTAATAAATAAAATTACCGTAGCTAAAAAGATTTTTTCCTCCAATTTTATTTACATTTTCCCAGTTGCATCCGTACGTAGGAATTTTTAGCGATGCTGCAATTCTTGATACTAAATTGTAAGAAGTGTCTGCAATAATAACTCCTGTTACGTTATTATTTTTAAAAAAATCTAATAAAAAATAAAATGTATTTATTGAATCTATTACAAATTTTTTTAATTTAATATCCTTGATATCAACCGTAGGATACCTAGTTTCTTTTAAATAGGTATCATAAATTATATCTCCAATTAATATACCTTCGATTTCAAAATTGATTAATTCTTCTTTAGTATTAAAATCTATTTTTTTTTGATTTATAAATTCTATAGTTTTTTTTTTCGTACTATCATTTTGTCTAATAAAAATAAATTTATTTACATCAAATGATTTGTAGATTGAAAAATTTCCTAAATTATACATTAATATTTTATGAAAAAAAAATTTGATTTTTTCAAAGAAACTTGCTTTAGATATATTTATATATCCATAACAATTAGACTCTTCTCTATTTTTTAAAACATTAATTAAATACGAAATTGAAACTTGGGTTGATTTATTTCCTGAAAATTCACATAATATTTTTTTATCATTTTTGTAATTTCGTTTAGTAAAAGTTTTATTATTAAAAGATTTTATTTCTTTCAAATTTACAAAATTTTTAAAAAAATATTTCATAACAAATGCAGTTTATATACCCTTAAATTTTATTGTCTCAATTTAAAAGTTTTAAAATTTTTTCAGCAAATTTAAAATCTTCTATTTTGTTAATGTCTATAGATTGATAATTTGGTAGTACGAAAGGCGTAAAACTTAAATTTCCTTTTTTTAAAAAAGTTTTAACTGGATACACGCTAATCATTCCCGCATCACAATAATATTTGTTTAAAGTTCCCGAATCTACTTTAAATTTTTTTTTGAAAAGAGGTTTTAAAGTTCCATTTTTTAGTATCTTTTCTGCCCACTCAATATGATGATTGTATTCAGATACAGCAATTAAAATCCTCTGATCATTTTTAATTTTCATCAAATTAAATTTTTTTGAACAATTTTTAATTATCTTTGTATTAATCAGCGGGTTTGTGGCATAAACCAGCCATGCTTCTTCAAATATTTCTCCTTTTTTTTCAAATTCTTTTAACACATACTTTACAACTGCACTTATTGGTGTCTTGTTAGAAGATAATTTTTTTGGTCTAAAAAAATCTATTTTCAAATTATTTTTTTTTCCTAAATTTAAAATTTTTTTTGAATCCGAAGAAATATGAATTTTATCAAACAATCGACTCTTAATACAAGCATCTATTGAATATTGTATTAATGGCTTACCTAGCAACTGTCTAATATTTTTATTTTTAATTCTTTTTGAGCCAGATCTAGCAGGAATAATTACTAATCTTTTTACCATATTATTTTTTTAAATTTTCTTTTAGATCCTTTTATACTTTGTTCAATATTTTAATAATTTTTTTTTGATCTTTAAATGTTAAACCATAATATATCGGTATTGAAAATGCAGACTTGTAATATTCCTTTACATTAGGATGTTTTATGCTTGCGGATATTTTTTTCTTTATTAATGTAAATGTTGATAATGGCGGGTAATGTGTTTTAACCAAAATTCCACTTTTTTTTAAAAAGTTAATTATATTATTTTTACTTTTATTCATATTTTGAAAATTAAGTCTTATAATAAATAAATGCCAAGAACTACTTTTGGTAAGTAAATTATATTTTGGAAAAATAAATTTTTTTTTATTTAATTTTAAAAAATAATTTTTTGCTAATTTATTTTTATAATTTATAAATTTTTTCAATTTATTTAATTGTGATGCGCCTAACGCACAGTTTAATTCATTTAATCGAAAATTAAATCCTAATTCTTTAATATTATAGTAATTGACATCAATATTCTGATACTTGTTTTTACTAAAATCATGTCCATTCTCTCTCAAGTATTGTAATTTCTTAAAAACTTTTAAATTATTTGTAGTTATAGCTCCACCTTCTGCTGATGTAATAATTTTTGCTGGATGAAAACTAAAAACAGCAAGCTCAGAATATTTGCAATTACCAATTCTATCTTTGTAATATTTGGCTCCTATTGCATGAGATGCGTCCTCAACAATCTTAAATTTATATTTTTTTGATAATTTGTAAATTTCTTTCAAGTCACAAGGATAACCCGCAATGTGAGTTATTATTAAAAATTTTGGTAATTTTTTTTTTGAAGTATTTAAAAGTTTGTGTTTCAAACTATTAACGCAAATATTAAAATCTTTTAAACTTATATCTACTAAATCTATTTTTGAATTTAAATGTAAAGCACAATTAATTGTTGCAATATAAGTATTATCTGAACACCAAACAACGTCATTTTTTTTGATATTTAAAGATTTTAAAGCTGCAATAAGCGCACAACTAGCATTAGTCATTGCGATGCAATACTTTGCATTTACAATTTTTTTTATTTTGCTTTCAAAAATATTTAAATATTTACCTTTGGTTAATTTTTTTGAATTTAAAGCTTCCAAAACATTTTTCTTATCATAATTGTCTATAAAATGGTTTGAGTAGTTATATTTAATCATCAAATATTATAGTTTTTAAATTTTGATTGAATACCAATGTATTATATAAAATTGTAATTTTTTCTCAAATTAACATTAAATTAAATTAATTGATATAATTTATTTAGAAATTATTAATATACTATTAAAATTATGAATATATGTATTTTAGGAGCTTCGGGCGTTATTGGGAATGGTATAAAAAAAAAATTTCATAAACATAAAATAATTAATTTTAATTCAAATTTTTACGATTTTAAGAAAAAAAAATATAAGCTCCAAAAAATAAATAAAAAAGTGGATTTATTTATACATGCAGGTGGTGTAACCGATGAAGAAGTAAAAAAAGATAGTTTTCTAGCATTTCATAGAGCTTCGGAAAACACTACCCTACTACTGGATAAATTATTAAAAAAAAATTGTAAAAATTATATATATATTTCATCAATGAGGATTTATAGCGAACAATCAAATTACCTTCATGAAAAAATAACAAAGATAAATTTAGATAATTTATATAAATTATCTCATTTTGTTACTGAAAAAATATTTATCGATTTTTGTAAAAAAAATAAAAAAAAATATCTTATAGTAAGACCAGGAGCAGTTTATGGATTTGCTGAAAAAAAAATTAATAGGCAAAAATTAATACCTTATTCATTTCCAAATGAACTAATAAAAAAAAATTCTATAACATTGAAAAGCTCTGGAAATCAATTTAGAAATTTTTCCTCAAATGAAGATGTTGGTAACATTATTTTAAAATGGATAAGAAAAAAAAATAGAAAATCAACTATAACAAATTTAAAAGGAAATAATACATTAAGAGTGCGTGAATTTGCAAAATTGTGTATAAAAATTTTTTATAAAATTTCTAATATAAAGTCTCAACTATACATCAAATCTAAAAATCCAGCAGGTTCAGCTGAAAATTTAAAAGTCAACCAGGTATTCAAATTTAAGGCAAAAGGTAATTTGGAGAAGTTCATTGTTGACTATATTAAACTATTATATAACAAAAGATAATTGTGATATCTAAAGAACAAAAAGTTTTTTTTAAAAAAAATGGATATTTGGTTATCAAATCTTTACCGGGTTTAAACACTGCGGTCAATGAAATTGAAAAAGAATTATTATTATTTGCAAAAGTTTTTGATAAAAACATAAATAAATTAACTGATAAAAATTTTTTCAATATTCTTAAAAAAAATACTTCTTCCAGAATAAAATTCTATAACACGCTAAGATATCTTCATTCTGTAACAAAATTAACAAGTATGCCAATACTAAAAAAAATAAGCATTTCTCTTGGCTTAAAACTGCCAGCTATAATGCGATCATATAACTTGAGAATGGATATGCCTAAAGAAAACAAACACTTATTTCAGTGGCATCAAGATATTACTTATCTATTAGGTTCTTTAAATTCAATAACTTATTGGGTACCACTTACAAAAGTAAATAAATTTTTTGGATCTATAGAAGTTGTTCAAGGAAGTCATAAAAAAGGAATTTATGACTACAAATATGCTGGAAATGAAAAGTTGATAAAAAAAAAATCTATGTCACCTAAAGATATCATACTAAAAAAAAACCCAAATATGAAATCAAAATTAATAAATGCTAAACCTGGTGACCTTATAATATTTTCACAATTTTTACTTCATAAAAGTACTAGAAATTTTTCAGATAAAATTAGATGGGTGGCACAAGTAAGACATTCTGATTTATCTGAGAAAAAATTTAAGAACGCGGGCTATCCTTTTGGAGATAGGGAAAATATTTTTTTTAACAATTATTTAAAAAATATTAAAAAAAATGAAAAATAATTATAAATTTAAAGTCAACGATTACGCAAAATCAATGTTTTATCTTGAGGAAATTAACGATATTTGGATAAAAAAATGTTCAAAATATTTAAAATACATATTTGGAAAAAAAATCAAAAACTCAGTAATTGTTGACTATGCATTTGGAAGAGGAAACTGGAGTCTGGCTTTTAAAAAACTTGGGGCAAAGGAAATAATAGCCATAGATAAGTCTATTCACAATGTTAACAAATTTAAAAAATATTTAAAAAAAAATAAAATTACAAATATTAATGTAATTGAGGGCGACATATTAAAAACTAAAATTAAAAGCAAAGTTGATATTTTTTGGGTTTATGGAATTTTTCATCATATTAAAAATATAAATAAATTAATTTTTAATATAAAAAAATTTTGGAACAACAAAAGTTCAGTCGGTTTAATTTATACATATGACAAATATTCTTTGAGAGAGTTGATTGTTGAATTTTGTAGAAAAAATTTAAAATACTCAAACTATGATCAATTTAAAAAAAACTCATATCAGTTTAATCATTTTGCTAGATTAAGAGTAAGGGATGATATGGTTGTAGATTATATAAAATGGTATTCTAAAATTGAATTATATAATGTTCTCAAACAAAAGAAATTATATGGTTATAAATTTATAAAGACTTTTGACCAATTTTGTAAAGTTAAAAATTTTGAGTTTAACCCTCATCAATTATTAATAACAAAAAATAAAAACAAAACAGTCAAAATAAAAAAAGAAAAATTAAGTTATAATTTATTAATAATAAAAAATTTGTTAAACTTAATTTCAAAGAAAATTAAAAATAAATTAATTTTATCTCAAATTTCTGTGGGTTTGTTAAATACTCACTTTAACGGAAACTACTCAGATATTATAAAAAATTTATCTAGGATACTTTTATTTTTATTTTATATAATCAAGGTCAATAAATTGAAAGGATCAAATAAGATAGATCGAAACATTTTAAATTTATTAGATGATATAAACCTAAATAAAAAATTGAACTATAACAAAAAAAAAATTGTTAGATCTTCAAGTCTATTAAGATACATAATAAAAAAAAAAATTAGACTTTAAAAGTTTAAGTTTTTCCTTATCCAGCTTTTTTGGAAATTATAAAACAAGAAAAATAGTTTTACCAATATGCTAAATGAATTTTTTTGAAATAATTTTGTTTTTTTAAACGTGTAAACAATAAATATTAAAGGCGGAAAAATAGATTCAAAGTTATTTTTTTTATACTTGGTTATATAATCTTTTTGTGTGCTTACCCCTCCATATTTTGTTAAAAAAAAACCTTTTTTTATTCTTTTAAAGTTTCCTTGGGTAATTAATAAAATATTAAACATCCAATCCCACATAAAATAATAAGCATATTTTTTTATTTCACTTAAATTTTGATATCTAAAAAGTGAATAGAATATTCCATGCGACTGCCAACAATAAATTAAAAATTTTTTTATATTAGTATTATCGTTACCAATTATTTCGAACTTGGCTGTTACTTTTTTATTTTTACTGCTAATTATATTAGGTGAACATGATGCAACAAAATTTTTATTATTTTCTAAAAATTTAAGATTTTCTTTTAAAAAATTTTTTGATCTTATGTCATCTGCCGCCATCCAAATAAAATATTTGGTTTTGCATTTTTCATAAACATATAAATAATTTAATCCTCTAATTATTTCTTTTTTTTGTCTAAAAAGTTTAATTTGTTTCTTTTTTTTTGCCCATTTCTTGCAAATCTCATAAGTTCCATCATTAGAAAAATTATCAGAAATTAACAAAATAAAATTTTTATAATTTTGTTCAAAAATATTTTTTAATATTTTATTTATATTTTTTATTTCATTATGAACTGGAAGTCCTATTGTTATTTTAGGTTTTCTTATCACTTAATTTTTTTTATAAGATAGCCTTCCATAAATAAAGCTTCAATTTTTGTGTTTAAAAAACAATTTATCGCATTGTCAGGAGTTTCCACAATTGGTTCATTTTTTATATTAAAAGAAGTATTTATAAGCACAGGTATTTTTGTCTTCTTTTTAAACATTTTAATGAGCTTATACATTCTTTTGTTTGATGAACTAGTAACCGTTTGAATTCTTGCGGTATTGTCCAAATGTACTACTGCTGGAATTAAATTTTTTTTATTTTTCCTAACCTTGCAGGCATAAAGCATATATGGACTTTCACCATTAAAATAAAAATATTCTGATACATTTTCTTTTAGCACAATAGGAGCAAAAGGTCTAAATTCTTCACGTAACTTAATTTTTTTATTGAGTATATATCTATTTTCTTTTTTTAAAGGACTCATCAAGATAGATCTATTTCCTAAAGCTCTAGGACCAGTTTCAGATCTTCCTTGAAAAAAACCTACTGCCTTATTTTTTAATAAAAGCTCTGTTGTTTTTTTTAAATTAACATCTTTATAAATTTTTATATTTTTTTTTTTACTTAAGAGTTTTATGCTATTTTTAATTTCTTTATAACTATAATTTATTCCAAGGTACGGGGATGGATTTGTACTAATTTTAGAATTATTATTAATATTAAAATACCCAAAGTAAACACCACCTAAAGGAATGCCAGTATCTGATGCGCCTGGGTTAATATGAATATTATCAAATAATTTTGTATCTTTTAAAATGTTATTTGCTACGCAATTTAAAGCCACTCCACCTGATATACATAAATTATTTGTTTTTGTTTTTTTTTTAGCAAATTTTAACAAATGCAACATTGCTTTTTCAGTTTCTTTTTGAACCTCATATGCAGCTCTAGCTTTATCAGAAAATGATGTTATTTTTTTTTTAAATTTTTTTTTAAATTCATATTTTCCTTTTATACAGATTTTTTCATAACTCGTTTCTATTCCATTATATTTTCCATAAAAATTTGAAAATTTTTTTTTTAAATCTGCCCCATGAGGAGCAAGTCCCATTGTTTTTCCTTCCTCTAAATTTTTAAATCCAATATTTTGAGTAATCGTAGCATACAAAAGTCCTATTCCAATTTTGTTTGTTTTTTTAATTAGTTTTATATTGTTATTTTTTGCATAAAATAAACTTTGAGTTTCTTTGAAACTTCCTCTACCATCTACTATTAAAATAGCAGCTTCTTTATAAGGAGATGAATAATAAACAGAACAAGCATGGAGAAGATGATGATTAACTACCTTAATTTTGTTTTTTGGAAATCTATGAAGAAATGTGTCTGTTCTACAAACTCTTTTATTATAATCTCCAAAAAAAATATTTTTTGAATCAAAATAATCTGTAACAATTAAATCAATATCTTGTATAGATTTAACCCCTGTTTGTTTCATACAGGCGTGTATTGATTTTTCAGGGAAGTTTCTTGAATCTTTAATCCTATCTAATCTTTCCTCTGAAATAGTCGCTACTTCAAATTTACCATTATTAGTATTTAATATAGCGGCCCCTGTGTTATGCCAAGGGTCTTTGTGGATACCTAAAATTATCATTATTATAATTATATATTAATTTATAGAGTTATACTTACAAATCGAATGATATCGGATAATACCTATAATAAAAAATTTTTTTCAGTGCATAAATCAAGCCAATTGAGCTATTA
>CEUZ01020457.1_pt1 | contig 12100 bp, 7 predicted proteins | sample 361511 | NCBI WGS metagenome assembly CEUZ01 (sample SAMEA2622822, study PRJEB7988) | marine metagenome | biome: marine biome (ENVO:00000447); feature: surface water layer (ENVO:00002042); material: "saline water (ENVO:00002010), including plankton (ENVO:xxxxxxxx)" | depth 5 m
ATATATTTTATGCAACTTTTAAGACTTATTTTTAAAAAAAAGAGAGCTGATTTAAACTCCCAGGTATTAATACAAAAAATTTTACTTAAGAGATATTTGGTAAAGATAAACTAAGATCGCTCAATACACATTGCCACACCCATACCGCCACCAATGCATAATGTGGCCAAACCTTTTTTTGAATTTCTTTTCAACATTTCGTGAATAAGTGTAACAAAAATTCTTGTTCCCGAAGCTCCAATTGGATGACCCAATGCTATGGCGCCCCCGTTAACATTAACTTTTTCCATAGGCAAAGATAGCTCTTTTACTACAGCGCAGCTTTGAGCTGCAAAAGCTTCATTTGCCTCTATTAAATCCAAGTCTTTAGATTTCCAACCGGCAATTTCTAATGCTTTTTTTGAAGACGGTATTGGACCGGTTCCCATAATTGAAGGATCAACACCACACGATGCCCAAGATTTAATTTCTGCCAAAGGTTTTATTCCTCTTTTTTCAGCTTCTTTTTTTGACATTAATATTACTGCTGCGGCTCCATCATTAATTCCTGAGGCGTTGCCAGCGGTTACAGTTCCGTCTTTCTGGAAAGCAGTTTTGAGTCTTTGTAGGGCTTCCATCGAAACACCTTCACGCGGATGCTCGTCCTTCTCAAAAGTTGTACTCCCCTTTTTTGATTGAATAGTGAATGGTATAATTTCATTATCAAATTTATTTTGTTTTTGTGCTTTCAAAGCTTTTGTTTGTGAGTCGAATGCAAATTTATCTTGATCTTTCCTTGTAACTTGAAATTTTTGAGCAACATTCTCTGCAGTAATTCCCATATGGTAACCGTTAAATGCATCCCAAAGTCCGTCTTTAATCATAGAATCAATCAATTCTGTGTCACCTAATTTTTTTCCATTTCTTAAATGAACTACATGCGGTGCTTGAGACATGCTTTCCTGCCCACCCGCAACAACTATATTTGAGTTATCAGAAAGAATTGAGTGAAAACCTGAGGCAATGGATCTTAATCCTGATCCGCAAACTTGGTTTACTACATAAGAAGGAATTTCTTTAGGTATTCCGGAATCCATTGAAGCTTGACGTGCTGGGTTTTGTCCTGTTCCACCAGTTAAAACTTGTCCCATGATAACTTCGTTTATATCCGCGGGTTTTAAATTTGATTTTTTGATTGCGTTTGAAATTACTGTAGAACCCAGTTTATATGCAGGAACATTTTTAAGGGTACCCCCCAAGGATCCAATTGCAGTTCTTACCGCAGAAGTTATTACAACAGTTTTTTCCTTAGACATATTTATCTTTAATTATATTCTTATTTATCGAATGGCAACAAAGATAAAATCGCTTTATTATCGCCATTTTCTTTGATATTTTCATCATACGGTCCCATAGCTCAATTGGATTAGAGCGTCTCGCTACGGACGAGAAGGTTGAGGGTTCAAATCCTTCTGGGACCTCCAGGAAAGGGAAAAAACCAATGAATTTTTTGAAAAATTTATCACTAAAAAATGCTGTAATAGCTTTTTTTTTAATAGTTTTTCTTCTAATGCTGCTTTTATCTTTCATATTATAGATAAACCAAAGCTAATATAATTAAGCCTAAAACTATTCTATATCCAACTATTAAACTCAAATTAAATTTTTTTAGGTAAATTAAAAAATATTTAATAGTTAAATATGAAAAAACGAATGATGAACAAACAATTAAAATTGAATTAATATTAAATAAAAAACTATCTCCATTTACCAATGCGTATGCTCCAGTTCCGGCTATAGCAGGTATAGACATTAAAAAAGAAATTTTAGCGGCATCTTCTCTGTTGAAATTTAATAGTCGCGCTCCGGTTATTATTATCCCAGATCTGCTAACGCCCGGAATCAATGCTAAGACTTGAAAAAGACCAATAATAATGGCATTTTTTGTTGTAAAATTTTCTTGAATTTTTTTACCCTTTTCAAATTTGTCAGCAAAATAAAGTAATATTCCAAATATTACTGTGGTCCAGCCTATGATTTTATAACTTCTCAATTCTGGGATTAAATTATATTTGATTACTATGTATCCAAATAAAAATAGAGGTACAGAGGCAAAAATTACTTTAAAAAATAGTTTTTTATTTTTTCCAAAATTTATAATTTCTTTTTTAAAGAAAAAAATTACCGCTAATAAAGACCCTGCATGCGCGCTGACATTTATCATGAGCTCTTCTTCTCCAAGTTCAAAAAAATTTGATAGCAAATTAAGATGTGCAGAAGAACTTACTGGAAGAAATTCTGTAATTCCTTGAACTATTGATATAGCAAGAATTTGAAAAATATTTTCCATTTTTGGACTAATGATTTATATTTAATTCAACTATTTAGATCACTTAAAATATTGCATATCTGGTATGCATGTAAAATACATATAAATAAAGGGTTTTTTAAAAATAAAGTAAACAATATTGACCTAAATTTCCTTTAAAAACAGTTTTCAATCAATTATTTTAAAGTGATGTCTGAAAAGATGCTAAAATTTGTAGATATAGGTCTTCAAAATCCAACCAAAAGATCTGCGGGTGAAAGGAAACAAGATTTTAATGAGATTTATAGTGAATTTATTAATAAAAAAGCAAAAGAACAATCCAGCAGATGTTCGCAGTGTGGTGTACCCTTTTGTCAGGTTCATTGTCCGCTCCATAATAACATTCCGGACTGGCTAAAACTTACAGCAGAAGGCAGATTAGAAGAAGCTTATGAACTTGCACAAAGCACAAATAACATGCCAGAAATTTGTGGTCGGATTTGTCCCCAAGACCGATTGTGTGAAGGAAATTGTGTTATCGAACAATCTGGCCATGGCACAGTTACAATAGGTTCGGTTGAAAAATATATTACAGATAACGCTTGGGAAAAAGGCTGGATTAAACCGATTAAAGTAAAAAAACAAAAAGATCAATCGGTAGGTATCATAGGAGCGGGACCTGCGGGTTTAGCTTGTGCAGAAGAATTAAGAAAATCAGGTTTTCAAGTAACGATCTACGATCGCTATGATAGACCAGGTGGGTTATTAATTTATGGTATTCCAAATTTTAAACTTGAGAAGTTTGTCGTAGAAAGAAGGACGAGGCTTCTAAAAGATTCTGGGATAAAATTTAAGCAAAATTTTGAAGTAGGAAAAAACGTAAAGCTTGAAGAACTAAAAGAAAAACATGACGCAATATTAATTGCAACCGGTGTTTATAAAGCCAGAAACGTTGATATTGAAGGAGTCAATTTAAAGAATGTTTTTCCAGCAATGGACTTTCTAACAGCTTCAAATCGGAAAGGATTAGGAGATCAAGTAAAGCTTTTTGACGATGGAACATTAAATGCTGAAAACAAGAAGGTAGTAATAGTTGGAGGAGGTGATACAGCCATGGACTGCGTTAGAACTGCAGTTAGACAAAAGGCAATTTCTGTTAAATGTCTTTATCGAAGAGACAGAGATAATATGCCAGGGTCAGCAAGAGAGGTTAGTAACGCTATTGAAGAAGGAGTCGAGTTTTTATGGTTATCAAGCCCAAATAAATTTCTTGGAAGGCAAAAAGTTGAAGGCGTAGAGGTTGCTAAGATGGAATTAGGAGAGCCAGACGCATCAGGTAGAAAAAAACCCATTATTATTAAAAACTCAAATTATAAACTTGATGCTGACATGGTTATTAAGGCGCTAGGCTTTGATCCAGAAGATATGGCAAAACTTTTTAATTCAGAAAATCTTTCAGTTTCACGCTGGGGAACAATCAAAATTGATTTAAAAACAATGCAAACAAACTTACCAGGAGTTTTTGCAGCTGGAGATATAGTTAGAGGAGCCTCTCTAGTGGTATGGGCGGTTAGAGATGGAAGAGATGCCGCTGTTCAAATAGAAAAATATCTAAACAATATTCATAAAAAAAAAGAGCAGGCTGCATGAATCTGTATTTAAAAAATAAAAAGCTTTTGGAGGAAAATCATTCCTACGATTCATCTTTAGAACATGATGCATGCGGAGTTGGATTAATAGCTTCACTAGATGGCAAAAAAAGAAGACAGATTGTAGAATATGGAATCGAGTCTTTAAAAGCTGTTTGGCATCGGGGTGCTGTCGATGCAGATGGCAAATCAGGAGATGGTGCCGGCATATCTGTTGAAATTCCAAAAGATTTCTTTTTAGAAAAAATCAATGATACAGGTCATGAACACAAGGGCGAAGAAGAAATATGTGTTGGTATGATTTTTTTACCCAAAACAGAATATTCTATGCAAGAAAAAGCAAAAACAATAGTCGAACAAGTTTTGTTGGAAAGTAATTTTTATATTTATGGTTGGAGACAAGTTCCGGTAAATCCAAGCGTTCTTGGAAATACCGCAGATTCAAATAGACCAGAAATTACACAGGTGATTTTTAAAAGTAATAAGCAAATAGAGAGAAATGATCTAGAACGTTTACTTTTTGTTTCAAGAAAAAAAATATTAAAAATCACCAGAAGAGAACAAATTGATGACTTTTACATTTGTTCGTTAAGCTCTAGATCCATTATTTATAAAGGCATGTTTTTAGCTCAGGCTTTATCTGATTTCTATCCAGATTTAAACGACAAGAGGTTTATTTCACGATTTGCAATTTTTCATCAAAGATTTTCTACTAATACTTTTCCTAGCTGGAAATTAGCCCAACCATTCAGATGTTTGGCTCACAATGGAGAGATTAATACTCTTAAGGGAAATATAAATTGGATGAAAATTCATGAACAAGATATGTCCAGTGATCTTTTCAAAAATGTAGAAAGTTTAAAACCAGTTGTAACACCGGGCAATTCGGACTCTGCTGCGCTAGATAATGTTTTTGAGTTATTAGTTCACTCTGGTAAATCAGTTCCGTTAATTAAATTGATGATGATGCCAGATGCTTGGTCAAAAAGAAGTAAAATTTTACCCGGAGCTCATCAACAGCTTTTTGATGTTCTAAACAGTACAATTGAACCTTGGGATGGACCGGCGGCAATTTGTGCCACTGATAGCAAATGGGCAATAGCTGCAACGGACAGAAATGGATTACGTCCGTTAAGATACTCAATTACGTCCGATAAAATTCTTTGTGCCGGTTCTGAAACAGGCATGGTTAAAATTCCTGAAAGTAAAATAATATCAAAAGGAAGGCTTGGACCAGGACAGCTAATTGCAGTTAATTTGAAAAAAGGAAAAATTTATAGCGATAAAGACATTAAAGATTATTTATCAAAAGATTATAAGAAATTTCATAAACAAATTATTCATTTGGATAAAAAAATTATTACCGAAAAAGAGTTTATAAATTTTTCTAATGAAGGTTTGAGAAGACGCCAATATCTCTCGGGATATAGTGTTGAAGACCTAGAATTAATTCTTCATCCAATGGTAGAAGATGCAAAAGAGGCTACAGGATCAATGGGTGATGATACCCCGGTTGCTGTTTTGTCAAATCATTATAGACCGATATCGCATTATTTTAGACAAAATTTTAGCCAGGTAACCAATCCCCCAATAGACTCTTTAAGGGAAAACAAAGTTATGAGTTTAAAGACAAGGTTTGGAAATCTTGGAAATATTTTAGACTTTGAGAATTTAACAAAAGAAAATATTTATGTTTTAGATAGTCCGATTTTAACTAATTCTCAGCTTAAGAAATTCAAAAATATGTTCTCTGAAAAAGTAAAAATTATAGATTGTACTTTTGATTTAAAAGATAATTTAAAAAACAGACTGGAGCAAATCAAAGAAGAGTCAGAAATTGCTGTTAGAGAAGGAATAAATCACTTGATTCTTTCTGATCAAAATATTTCTAAACACAGAGCCAATGTTCCTATGATTTTAGCTGTTGGTGCTGTAAACTCAAATTTAGTTAAGCATTGCATAAGAGGATATGCATCTATCAATGTTCAAACATCAGAAGCGATGGACACACATTCATTTGCGGTATTGATTGGTGTGGGGGCAACAACAATTAATCCTTATTTAGCAATAGACAGCATCAGTCAAAGATATGAAAAAAAACTGTTTGGCAAACTTGACTTCGAGAGTTGTGTTGAAAGGTTTAAGAAATCCATAAATGCAGGACTGTTAAAAATAATGTCTAAAATGGGTATTTCGGTATTAAGTTCATACAGAGGGGGATGCAATTTTGAGGCGGTTGGATTAAGCAGAGGTTTAGTTGCTGATTATTTTCCAGGAATGACATCTAGAATATCTGGCATAGGGATTTATGGAATAGAGAAAAAAATTAGGGAACTTCATTTTAAAGCTTATCAGAAAAACGTAGTGGTACTACCGATAGGGGGATTCTACAAGTATAGGAAAGCTGGCGAAGACCATCAGTTTCAAGGAAATTTAATTCACCTTCTACAGAATTCGGTTGGAAAAAAATCATATGAAATGTTTAAAAAATATTCTAAAGGAGTAAACAAATTAAACCCAACCAATCTTAGAGATCTTCTTGAGTTTCGAAAAACAAAAGAACCGATAGATATTAAAGAGGTTGAGCCAATTGAAAAAATTACACCAAGATTTGGAAGTGGAAGCATGTCCCATGGAGCATTATCGGCCGAGGCTCACGAAACATTAGCGATTGGCATGAACAGAATTAAAGGTTCTTCATGTAGTGGGGAAGGAGGAGAAGACGAAAAGAGATTCAAGATCCTAGATAACGGAGACTCAGCTAGTTCGAAGGTAAAGCAGGTAGCTTCAGCTAGATTTGGAGTTACCATAAAATATTTAAACAATTGTAATGAAATTGAAATTAAAATTGCTCAAGGAGCTAAACCTGGCGAAGGAGGACAACTGCCAGGTTTTAAAGTTACAAAAGAAATTGCTAAACTAAGACACTCAACGCCTGGTGTAACCTTAATCTCTCCACCGCCTCATCATGACATTTATTCAATAGAGGATCTAGCTCAGTTAATTTATGACTTAAAACAAGTTAATCCAAAAGCAAGAGTTGGAGTTAAGTTGGTTGCAGCAACTGGTATTGGAACAATAGCCGCTGGAGTTGCAAAAGCAAAGGCAGATATAATTTTAGTTTCTGGTCATTCAGGCGGTACTGGAGCAAGTCCACAAACCAGCGTTAAATATGCCGGCATTCCATGGGAAATGGGACTTACTGAAGCTAATCAAATTTTAACATTAAATCAGCTCAGACACAAAGTTACGTTAAGAGTAGATGGCGGAATAAAAACAGGAAGAGATGTAATTATATCTGCCATGATGGGAGCAGAAGAATTTGGTATGGGAACCTCGTCTTTAATAGCCATGGGATGTATAATGGTAAGACAGTGCCATTCTAATACTTGTCCCGTTGGTGTTTGTACTCAAGATAAAAAACTTAGAGAAAAATTTAACGGAACTCCTGAAAAAGTTGTTAATTTTTTTACATTTGTAGCGATGGAAGTAAGAGAAATTTTAGCCTCGCTTGGATTTAAATCATTAAACGAAATTATAGGAAGAACTGATTTGTTAGTACAGGTTAGCAGAGGCTCTCCAAACTTGGATGATTTGGACTTGAACCCTTTATTGGTACAGACTGATCCAGGCAAAAATAAAAGATATTCCAGCAGTAGCTTGATTAATTCTGTTCCAGACAACAATGTTGATGAAAAAATTTGGTCAAAAATTAAAAATAAAATTAATAATGAAAATAATATTTCTTTAGAATCTGATGTGGAGAACACTGACAGAGCTGTTGGGACTAAATTATCACATTACATTTACCAAAAATTTGGAAATAAATTAAAGCAGGATTTAATTAAAATTACTCTTAACGGATCCGCAGGACAATCGCTGGGAGCTTTTTTATCGAAAAACATAAAAATTAAACTTATTGGAGACGCTAATGATTATGTTGCCAAAGGATTGTCAGGTGGGAAGATTGTTGTAGTTCCTTCAAAAGAAAATAAATTTAAAACAAATGAAAATACCATTATTGGCAATACTATTCTGTATGGTGCTACTTCAGGGAAGCTATTTGCTGCTGGAAAAGCGGGAGAAAGATTTGCTGTAAGAAATTCTGGTGGCATTTCAGTTGTTGAAGGTTGTGATGCTAACGGTTGTGAATATATGACTGGAGGAACAGTTTTAATACTAGGAAGCGTCGGAGATAACTTTGGTGCCGGAATGACTGGTGGCATGGCTTTTGTGTATGATCCTGATAATATTTTTGAAAACTATGTGAATTCAAATTCGGTTGTATGGCAGGAGCCAGAAACTAAGTACTGGAAAGAAAAATTAAAATCATACTTAAACGAATATAATTCAGAAACTAATTCGGAGATTTCTAAAAAAATCTTGGATAATTTTTCAGAAGAGATAAAATTTTTCAAACAAGTTTGTCCTATAGAAATGTTAGATAAACTTGAAAATCCAATTAGTTTAAAAACCCGAGTTTCTAAGGTTGTTTAAAATTCTAACTTTATAAAATATTTACTGTTCTGTCTAATTCTTTAACAATTCTTTTTAAATTTCTTTTGTTAGAAAGGCTATGATCTCCATTCTTAATAATTATAAGTTTTTTTTTGGCCCCAACAAAAGTTGCTAAAACTTTTCTAGAAAAAGAGAGTGGAACCAAATCGTCTTTTCCGCCATGGATCATGGTTATATGAATTGATGATTTAATTTTTTTTGATAAAATTTTATTTTTTCTTCCATCTTTTATTAGCTGATGGGTAATGGGATATAAATATTTACCGTGTTTAATAACACTTATACCCTTTTGTATAATTTCTCTTTTTATTTTTTTTGAAAATTTTTTCCACATTAATCTTTCTAAAAATTCCGGGGCTGATCCAATACCAACAAAGGCTTTAATTTGTTTTTTATAATATTTAAATTGATTTAAAGAAATCCACGACCCCATACTAGAACCGATCAAAATAAAGTTATTTTTTTTAACTATTTTTTTTATGGAAATTCTTACATCGTTCGTCCATTTACTAATATTACCCTCGATAAATTCACCTGACGATTTTCCATGACCAGAATATTCAATAGCTAAAAAACCCAATTTATTTTTAACCGCATACCTCTTAAATGCCTGAGGTTTTTTTCCATCAATATCAGACATAAAACCTGGAAGAAAAATGATATACAGTTTTTCTTTGTAATAATTGCCTATATATCTAAGTTTTTTTGTTTTTGATATTTTAAGGTATTTATATTTTTTCATATAAAGTTTATCCAACTAATCTGTTATTATATAGCTTTATCATATGTCATCTAAAATAAAAGTTTTACAAGTTATTCCAAAATTGGGTTACGGAGGTGCTGAAACAGGTTGTTATGATTTGGCACATTATCTAGCGGAAAAAAATTGTAGTTCCTACATCGTTACAAGCGGTGGACCACTGCTAAAATTTGTTAGAAAAGATAAAGTTAAAGTTTTTAGATTGCCCGTTCATTCCAAAAATCCGATTTTAATGTTAATCAATAGTATTTTAATTACTTTTCTGATTGTTATTTTAAACATTAATATTGTTCATGCCAGAAGTAGAGCGCCAGCATGGTCATGTTTATTATCTTGTATGATTACAAGAAGAAAATTTGTAACAACTTTTCATGGCACTTATAATTTTAGCAACAAATTAAAAAAATTTTATAATTCTGTTATGGTTAGATCTGACTTAGTTATAGCAGGTTCGAATTTTATTTTTGATCACATTAATCAAAATTATGATTACCTAATAAATGAAAAAAAAAAGCTCCTTGTTATTTTTAGAGGTATAAATACGGAGTATTACAGCAACTCAACCATTACTGGCGAAAAAATAAAAAATTTTTTATCAACAACAAATCTTGGTTCGGAAAATTTTAAAATATTGCTACCCGGAAGATTAACAAGGTGGAAAGGTCAGGAAATGTTTATCCAATCTCTTAATTTGCTTAGAACTCAATACGGCAAAGAAAACTTTCAAGCAATTATATTGGGCTCACATCAGGGACGCAAAGTTTATTATAAAAAATTGCTTTCAATGGTAGAAAAATATCAACTTAGTAAAAAGATTATTTTTCTACAGCATTTTAAAGAGATTCCGGTTGTTTATTACATTTCAGACGTAGTTGTTTCTCCATCGATCGAACCAGAGGCATTCGGTAGAGTTGCAGTGGAATCCCAATCTATGGAAAAGCCAATTTTGGCAAGTGATTTAGGAGGTTCAAAAGAAACTATAATTCATGGTAAATCAGGGTTTTTATTTAAAAATAATAATATCAATTCTCTTGCTGAACATTTAAATAGCTTTATGGAGATGGACAAAAGCAAGTTGCAATCCATTGGAAATGAGGGTAGGAAAAACGTATTGAAGAAATTTGATGTCGAAAAAATGTGCTATTCAACATTTGTAGAATACCAAAAATTAATTAAACAAAAAAAGTAAATGCCATTAATAAAACTTTTAGATGGAAAAGAAATTAAATTTGAAAATATAATCAATGGTTTTGAAATTGCTAAAAAAATAAGCAAATCTCTTGAAAAAGCTGCTTTAATCATGGAAGTTGATGGACAGCTTAAAGATTTAAGTTTTAAGATTCAGAAAGATTCAAAAGTTAGAATTATAACCGAAAAAGACAGGGAAGGTTTAGAAGTTTTAAGACACGATTCAGCCCACGTATTGGCCATGGCTGTACAAGAATTATATCCAGGAACTCAAGTTACAATTGGTCCAGTAATAGAAGATGGTTTTTATTATGACTTTTCTCGAAAAGAACCTTTTACAGACGAAGATTTAAAAAAAATTGAAAAAAGAATGTCAGAAATCGTTGATCGTGACGAAACTACCAGAAGAGAAGTATTAAAGAGAGAAAAGGCCATTGAACATTTCAAAAAAATTGGAGAAAAATACAAAGCAGAGATAATTAATTCAATTCCGGAAGGGGAAGAAGTTTCAATTTATCATCATGGAAAATGGAACGATCTTTGTAGAGGGCCCCACCTTTCTTCGACTGGTAAAATTGGAAAAGCTTTTAAACTAACAAAGGTTTCAGGAGCTTACTGGAGAGGCGATTCTAAAAATGAAATGTTGCAAAGAATCTACGGAACCTGCTGGAGAAATAAAAAAGAATTAGACGATTATTTAAAAAGATTAGAAGAAGCAGAGAAACGAGATCACCGAAAACTTGGAAAGGTAATGAATCTTTTTCATTTTAGAGAAGAAAGTCCGGGATCAGTATTTTGGCATGAAAAAGGTTGGAATTTATTTCAAAGACTTATTGAATATATGAGACTAAAACAAAGAAATGCGGGTTACAGAGAAATTAACACTCCAGAATTATTAGACAAAAGTCTTTGGGAAAAATCCGGTCACTGGGATAAATTTGGTGAGCTTATGTTTACATCAGAAACGCCTGATAAAAAAGTTTTTGCAGTCAAACCAATGAATTGTCCTGGCTGTATTCAAATATTTAATCAGGGTCTTAAAAGTTATAGAGACTTGCCTTTAAAATTGTCCGAGTTTGGTAAGGTGCATCGATACGAACCTTCAGGAGCATTACACGGTCTTTTGAGAGTCAGGGCCTTTACACAAGATGATGCACATATCTTTTGTACAGAAGAACAAATAACAGAAGAATGTATTACCGTTACAAAATTAATATTGGATATTTATAAAGATTTAGGATTTAAAAAAGTGTTTTTAAAATATTCCGATAGACCTGAAAAAAGAGTTGGAGATGATAAGATTTGGGACAAATCTGAAAAAGCATTGCTTGCAGCAGTAAAAAAAACAAAATTAGAATATAGTGTAAACAAGGGAGAAGGCGCATTCTATGGGCCAAAAATTGAATTTGTTTTAAGGGATGCAATCGGGAGAGACTGGCAGTGTGGAACACTTCAGGTAGATCTAAATTTACCTGAAAGACTCGGTGCTACTTTTGTAGACAAAGATGGAACAAAAAAAAATCCAGTTATGCTCCACAGGGCCCTTTTTGGTTCTTTAGAAAGGTTTATAGGAATTTTAATAGAGAATTATGCTGGCAAACTTCCACTTTGGCTTTCACCATTACAAGTTGTTGTATTGCCAATTGCCGAGGAACACAATGAATATGCAAAAAAAATATTTAAAGAACTCTTCAAAGA
>CEUZ01004317.1_pt1 | contig 12099 bp, 10 predicted proteins | sample 361511 | NCBI WGS metagenome assembly CEUZ01 (sample SAMEA2622822, study PRJEB7988) | marine metagenome | biome: marine biome (ENVO:00000447); feature: surface water layer (ENVO:00002042); material: "saline water (ENVO:00002010), including plankton (ENVO:xxxxxxxx)" | depth 5 m
GTTAACTACATATACCCCCCAGAAAACTGGTCGATTCAATCCAGTTACCCCTAAACCTTGGTTCAATAAATAGCCAAAAGCACTAGCACCAATTAAAAATACTACACCAAAAAAAGTAACAGCTAAATACCACCACATTGGAGTATGAAAAATAGTATCAAGTAAATCTTTATTTATTTCTTTTTGATCTAATTGAACATGTTCTTGCATATAAATATATTCCTTCTAACCTTATAAATACCTATTCTGGTTTCCCTAAAACCATAACTTTAGTACGATGAAATTCTTTGTGTAACTTGTACAAAAGTAATTCTTTTTGTTCAGCAATATTAACTAAAGGAATCAGTTTAGCTACCATTAAATATAAAAGTATAACCGCAGAAATTGACCCTATCCAAAGTAATACATCTGAAGAAAATTGCGGCCAAATTGTATTTGGTACAGAATGCAACGCATATTTATCAGGTTCAGTCGAAACAGAATATGCCCCTACATATAATCGAACTCTATCTAGCATAGTTCCAATAAGTACACCAATTGATACGATAGTAGGCCCTAAAATACTTTTACGAACTGCATTCCACATCATAATTAATAAAGGGCCAGCAAAATTCAAAATAAACACTGGGATAAATACATATATATATGGCCCAGCCATTAACAACTCTAACACAAATCTTTCACTCGGCTTCCCCCCATACCATAAAATTATAAAACTTGAAAACCAAAACCAGAACCACAACAAAGATAACGCAAATAATAATCTACTTAGAGCCCAAAATTGATCCAATCCTATATATTCACGATAACCACCAAAACGATAGATAATATACATTGTAACTATAAAAACTGCTACCCCAGCTTGTAGAGCATTAGCAGCATGAGTTATGGGGAATAATGCATCAATCCATCCGGGCACTAAAGACATACAAAAATCCATTGAATAAAGAAAGTGTACAAAAACAAGCAGCATAAAATAATGAGCTCCAACAATACCTAAACGATGTTTATGCATATACCAGTTGGATGAACTACCCCACCAACGTCCCGATAAAAATTTGAATATTTTCTTACGAACCGTTCCAACCTTTGAATGGTCACGGAGTATAGCAAAATCAGGCAACAGAGATAACCACAAATAAAACACACCTAAAAATGCTAATACTACAATTGCTAATATCGCCCATATATGAGGTGAATAGGGTGAAACACCTTCAAGAGCATCATAAAACCAAAGGGAACGTCTGCCATCTGCCAAACTAGGTAAAATCCACATCAAAGGAATAAATAATAAGAGATTAACTATTCCTAACAACCCAAATATTTCCGCAATTCTTGAAGTCGAACGCCTCCAATGAGCTTTAGCTACTCTTGGAGCTATAGCTACCATTGGTGCCGATTGTATAGAACTCAATAAAAATGCAACCAATGCTGCATGATAACCCCACTGTTGGGAACCAACACCTTCTACAAAAACTTTAATAGAAAAACCAACAAATCCCAATAAAGACAAAATAGCAAAAATAATTAAAGGCCATTTTAAATTTGTCTGATTTGAAGCTTCTACTAAAGTATTATTAACATTTTTGAAAGCTACATCGCTAACATTTCTATCGATAGCTACAACGTCGCTAACATTTCTATCCATGAGATGAATCTCCTCCATGAGATGAATGCCCTGAATCAGCATCAACTTTTTTAAGGTATGTCACATTGGGCTCTGTGCCCAATTCTCCCATTAATTTATACCCTCTTCCGTTCTTACTCAATGATTCCTCTTTCAACTTTGCAACTTTACTTTTTTCACCTGTATCAAGATCAACATAATTTAAGTCACCAAAAACTAATGCATCAGTTGGACATGCATTAACACATGCTGGATTTAATCGACGATCTCCATCTTTGAGTTGTTGGTTATTTTTATCAGACTCACGAGTAGTACGACGAATACGTTGTATACAGAACGTACACTTCTCCATTATTCCTCTACTTCTAACTGTAACGTCTGGATTCAATTGATTCTTTAAACTATCAGGCCAGCTTGGCTCCCAAAAATTAAAAAATCTAATGTGATAAGGGCAATTATTTACACATAAACGAGAACCAATACATCGATTATAGACTTGTACATTTAATCCTTCTTGATTATGGTAAGTTGCATAAACTGGGCATACAGGCTCACATGGTGCATTGTCACAATGCTGACATAAAAGAGGAATAAAGCGAACTTTAGCATTTGGAAATTCACCTTCCCAATATCGTTCAATTCTAATCCACTGAATAGCGCGTCTTTGTTTAAATAAATCCTCAGTATTTATGGGTATATTATTTTCTGACTGACATGCCACAACACATGCCTGGCAACCAGTACACTTATCTATATCTACAGCCATACTCCACTTACGCTTACCACTTGTTTTTACTGAGTTATCAGACATAAAGTACCTCCATTATTTATTTTACAATTTTTTATCACTTTGATTCACCAGAAGTAGTCTTAATAATATGCCCATGCGCATCAACAGATAAATCAGGAGCAGTATTCTCAAATTTAGATAATGGTAAATTATTACCAGTTGAACTTATAGAAACACGTGTACTTGCCCAGGCCCATGCACCAGAATCTTTATCCTTGTCAGTAGCCAAAATTGATAAAACATTAGATCCCCTATCAGAAGAATACCTATCTCCTGATTCATGTCCTTGCCCAATCGGTATTGCTAATACATCTGGTGAAATAGCAGGATGCGGATACGCAAAAGCTTCTATTTCTCCGTATTCAGACGTAATTTTAACTATATCCCCTTCTTTAATTCCAAGCTCTTTAGCTTTATTTAAATTAATTTCAACCCAAGTAGACCAGGTAACTGTAGTTATTGGATCAGGTGTAGCCTGAAGCCATGGTAAATTAGCTCCTCTACCATCAGTCAACGAACCTAATTCAAATGGGACTAAATGAAAAGGATATATATTTTTATCCCCTAAAAATTTAGCAGGAGTTAATTCCCTCGGTCCATTAATAGAACCTATTTTATGATTACTCACCTTATCATCAACATCCCACCATCCCCCTCGTTGCAAAACTCCATTCCAAAAATCACGAGGATTCTTAGCCTTAATAGAGCCTCTATTTAATTTAAATAATTCATCCGTCATATTACGTAAAACATTTTCATAATTAGAAGCATTTAACTCAAGGTCTATATTTTGAATTTCAGCTAAAGCCATCATCACATCTGGAAAACTTTTTGTCCCCAAATGTATCCCTCTTTTTTCAAAAACAGGCCTAACAACTGGTTGTTGAAAACCTATAGTAGGATAACCAGGACCAGGGTTAGGTATATCTGAACCCCATTCTTCAAGATAATGATTTTCCGGTAATATAATATCTGCCATCATTGCAGAATCATCCATAATACCCGAAAAACTAACAATTAGAGATGTTTTTGATAAAACTGATTTAAATCCAGGAGTTCCATATATTGGATTGGCCCCCCTCAATAACAATATTTCCAAATCTCCACTTTTGAGCTCATCAATACGAGAGCTATTTGCAAGATCAGGAGAAAGATCAGAAAACCCGTCCATAGCAATAGGAGGAATAGGGTTAAAAACTACTCCACCCTTCTTTCCAAGGTTACCTAGTAAAACATTTAGCGTGTATATCGCTTCTAGATTTTGCATTCCATTTGTATAAGCCCCCACAGTTCCTCCACCAAGAACTAAAGGATTCTTATGTTTGGCTAAACCATGTGCTAATTCTTCAACTTGAGACTCAGAAAGACCAGTGAATTCTTTTACTTTAGATGGAGAATATTGACTTAATACTTTTAGCCAATCCTTTTTATCCGATATATTTAGCTCTGACGCATACTTATCTAACAGAACATAAGAAATAGAATAGGCCAAAATACCCTCACTACCAGGATTAACGTATATCCATTTATCAGCATTAGCTCCAGTTAAGGATAGGTGGGAACCAACATATACCAAAGTGCCTCTTCCATGCCCAATACTTTGTTCACGGAAATTGGAATATCCGCGAGAATAGCGAAGAGGAGATTTCCAAGTATTTAGGAAATCTGCTCCAAATGAAAGTACATAATCAGAATTATCAATATCAAAATCAGGTATACGGTCTTGTTTAAAAACGTTTTTAACTGCCCACCTTAAATTCGTATCCTCAATTACTTCATATTGAATATGCTTTGCTTTAAATTTAGAAACAAATTGATTTATTACCAAACTAAGCTGAGAAGTAAGAGGATCGGTTATCAACACTAATCCAGAAGATTTTTTTAAATTAGTAATTGACTCAGAAATTCTTGACAATGCGTCAGTCCAACTAATTTCTTCCCACTTACCTTCTCCTCGATCACCTCTTCGTATACGGGGAGAACTAATTCTGTCAGGATGGTACAATCCCTGTAATCCTGACTCAGCAACAACATTATGCTTCCCCTGATTAATAGGATAATCTGGATTTCCTTCTATTTTCTTTGCACGACCTTCCATAACTCGAACTACAATACCACTAGACACAGATTCTCCAGGAGATAAAGTTGCATACCAATTATCTGTACCTGAAACCATATCTTCTGGCATTTCTAATGGTGCCTCAACAATCAATTCTTTTTCGGGAATACCACATGCTTGAAAAATAGCAGCGGCAGTTACAGAACCACCAAATAGTTTTAAAAATCGCCTTCTAGATATTTTCATTAAACACCTACAATATCTCCTCGAATTTTATAATTAATAATGACATGTTGCACAATCAGTCGGGGCATTATTATCTCGATGGCAATTTACACAATCAGCCATTTTTAATGGACGTACTTGTTTAACTTTAGGCATACTAGTAACATCACCATGACAAGTAGAACAAACTTGAGATGCCCCCACAGTAATTGTCTCACCTTCCTTAATATTAGGATCTATTTTTAATGCATCCGTTATAGTTATTTGACTAGATGGGTTTGTAACACGAGTAACTACATTCTTATCTCCAGAAAAAAATCTTATATGAGCTTCATGTACAAATCGGACATGATCTGGAACTCTATGTACTCGTATCCAATCAATTGGTTGACCTTCAGAATAGTATTCTCGTAATTGCTGAACACCTTCCTTATCTCCGCCAACAGTTTTATGGCATGTAATACATAAACCTACCGCAGGAATAGAAGCTGCAGCTTTATCGGTCACTGTTCTATGACAAAAAGTACAATCTAAACCTATTTTATTAACATGAACATCATGAGGGAATTCAATAGGTTGAGTAGGCCCATGGTTAAATCCAACAACAGAAAAAATTCCAAGAGGCATACCAAACCAAGCAGTTATTACAAAAACCAACATAACTAGAGCAAAAAGAGATGCGATACCACCAGCAACACCAAGCATTCCTAACTTTAATATCATCCCCAATGTTATTTTAGAACTGTTAAATTCACCTGGTAGCAAATCTATTCACCATACTTTTCATAAAATATTTTTCAATTCTTTCCTTTACAAATAAATAAAATTTAAATCTTAAATCCAAAAATCTGGCCAAAATGTTTTTATTACTGCCATAAAAGTCACCATCCGGTAAAAGAAAAATATAGCCAAACTAATACTGACAAAAGAAAAAAGATAGAGTATAGGGCGAACTTTTTGAAAAGCAGAGTGTAGTTCTACTGAACCAGTCATAGATGGTATCCATATATGACCTACAAACATAAACAAAGCAAAAAAGATAACACTGCATAACATTAATGTAAGGCTAGTTAACAAGGCTCCGATTTGAGCCCATTGGGGTTGTAGTAACCCAGATGGATCCATACACTATCCTCAAAATTTAAAATATAATAACTTCTAAACCAAGATATTTTACAGGTTTTGTAGTCCTTAAAAATATCCCTACAAATAGAAGAATTTATCATACGTCTCCATATATTTTCAAGGGGATTTTTATCTAATGGGAATAAATCTAACAGAAACTTACTTACTAAGTTTTATATATTATATTACATATACAAATTATCTGATCATAGACTATACTAAATAAACATAAAAATATGTCGAAGGAAACAAGGATAAATAAATGCCAACTAAAATTGAAGAAACTTATATAAAAAACCACCAAAACTCTTCAAAAAAATACCAAATCTCTAAAAATATATTCCCAAATGGCGTAACTCATGATGCTCGAAATTTAGCACCATTTCCATTTTTTATGTCACATGCGGAAGGGACTAGGAAATGGGATGTGGATCAGAATGAAATTATAGACTATTGGGGAGGACATGGAGCACTGATACTTGGACATGCACATAAAGCAATAACTGATGCGGTATCATATCAAATTAAACGAGGAACTCATTATGCCGCTTCAACTGATCTTGAGATTGAATGGGCACAATTAATCCAAAAACTTATCCCTTCAGCTGAAAAAGTTCGTTTCCAAAGTTCAGGAACTGAAGCAACCATGATGGCATTACGTATGTCACGAGCATTTACTGGAAAAAATAAAATTGTCTTCTTTAAAAACCATTTCCATGGGTGGCATGATTATATACAATCAGTAAGTAATAATAATGTAGGAATTCCTGATGAAATAAAAAATACTGTGATACTTGCAAACCCCAATAATATCAATGTAATTGATAAGTTACTCACACATAATAATGATATAGCTGCAATTATACTAGAACCTACAGGAGCTCATATGGGATGGACACCAATACGTCCTTCTTTCTTATTCGAGCTTCGTGAAATTACCAGAAAACATGGTGTAGTTTTAATTTTTGATGAAGTAGTTACTGGATTTCGAACATCAATAGGTGGAGCACAAAAATTATACGGCGTAACTCCTGACCTTTGTTCTTTAGCAAAAATTGTAGGGGGTGGATTACCAGCTGGTGCAGTAGCTGGTAAAAAAGACATCATTAATACTATTGAAACTGAACAAGATCAACGAATCGCACATTATGGAACATTTAATGCCAATCCTTTATCCGCCGCCGCCGGTATAGCAACACTAAATATGCTTTCTACACAACCAATAAATAAATCAGCTAATGATGCAGCTAAAAAACTTCAAACCGGATTAAATAGCTTGCTTTCTAAACTTGAAATCACTGGGACTTCTACTGCAGTAGGTGCAGCAGTAATGCTATACCTTGGGATTCATTTTGACCATAATAACCCAGAAATAGTACTCACTCCAGAACAAGAAGATATATCTAATAACACAGTTATTTCTCATCAATTAAAATTAGCAATGTATAATAACGGAATAGATGGTGGACCGCGTTTTCTATTAAGTGGCATCCATAGTAATCAGGATATCGAAGAAACACTTAATGCTACTGAAAAATCTCTCATACAAATGCAAGCAGAGAAAATAATTTAAGTGTTAATCTCTCATTAACAATGCCCGATGGTGTAGTGGTAGCACGTCAGCCTTTGGAGCTGAAATCCCTGGTTCGAATCCAGGTCGGGCAGTTCTATTTTTAAAATTATAGGTGCCTGAATATTCATTTGTATATAATCTTAATAATTTCTTAAATATATTTGAAATATAATTAGATGGTATTTAAGAAAACTTATAAATCTTTAAAAACTTAAAATGATTAAAAAACAATCCTTAGTTAAATCCCTAACAACTATAACAAGTTTCATATTTTTCACATCAATATTTTTGTCGGGTTGCACAAATTTAAAAGAACAAGCTACTGAACCTCCGGTAATAACACCCATAATCACTCCTACCCAAATGCTACCTACCCCATCCTCAAATGAAATTATAATTGCGCAAGAACAACTACTAACTTCAATTTACCAAAATACAATTCCATCTATTGTTCAAGTAAAAGTAGAATCTAAAATGAGACAAAGATCATTTTTTGGAGGATTACAAAGTTATAACGTCCCTAGTGAAGGAACTGGTTTCATATGGGATAGCAGTGGACATGTTGTAACAAATCACCATGTAATTCAAAATGCAGATTCTGTACGAATAATCTTTTATGATGGTACAGAATCTGTTGCTACAATACACGGTAGTGACCCTGATTCTGATTTAGCTATACTCAAAATTGAAACAGCTAATGATACTCATCAAGCAATTCCATTGGGTAATAGCGATACATTATCAATAGGTCAAATTGCAATAGCCATTGGCAGTCCATTCGGACAAGAATTTTCTATGACCCAAGGTATTATTAGTGCACTAGGCCGTACACTACCAAACCAAACTACTAATTTTTCTACCTCACAAATTATTCAAACTGATGCCGCTATTAATCCAGGGAATTCGGGAGGCCCATTGCTAGATAGAACTGGTAGTGTAATAGGAATTACCTCACAAATTATTTCTAGTTCAGGGTCAAATGCTGGAGTTGGATTTGCAATTCCTATAAACACAGCAAAACGTATTATCCCTACTCTAATCAAAAAAAGAGATTTTGAATATGCTTATCTTGGAATAAGTGGAACTTCTCTAACATCCAATTTAGCAAGAGCAAATAACTTAGATGAAACAACTAAAGGCGCCTTAATAGTAGAAGTAATAGACAATGGACCTGCATTTAAATCTAAACTTTTAGCATCTGAACAAACCATTACAATTGATGGAATTGAATATCCAGCTGGCGGAGATATTATTACCCATATTGACCAAACACCCGTAAGAAGCATTAATGACATTAGTTCATATATCAATAATAAAGAACCCAATGATATTGTTTCAGTAAGTATTATTCGGTCAAGTAAAAATAAGGTGACTATTGATGTACGACTGGGTATTCGTCCATAAAAGAGTGGAAACTTGCTAGACTTTCACTGATTAAATCCTTAGCTTGAGGTAGTCACATAATTAATGGCATCTGAAACACCTTGAATGCAAAACTTCATATCAAGATTATTTTCAGCAAAGGAAACCGAATCTTGATAAAATTTTTCTCTGTTATTTATCACAGTTTTGATAGGCTGAACAAAACTCGTTACCTTATGATCATTTGAAATAAATCCTGTTCTTGCTTCTTTAATAAAATCAATTTCTGGACTATGTGGTAATCCACTTCTAGTTATTGTAGGAACACCAAGACACAACCCCTGATTTACAGATAGTCCAACATATCCAGGATTTATTATAGTATCTGAAGAAAATATATATGGAGCAGATTTTTTTAATTCCATGATTGACCCTAAAATATGAACATCTTTTAAACCCTGAGAAAAAACCATTTCTTCCATAACTGACTTTTCAGGGCCATCTCCGATAATTATTAAACCAATATTCTGTTGTTGCTCTTGTAATATTTTTAATATAGACAAAGCATCTATCGGATATTTTTCTGGAATTAATCTTCCGAGTAAACATAAGTAGTTTATAGATCTCAATCCTAGCTCAGATTTCAATTGATTCTTATCTTTTTTTTCTAGAGAACGTCGGATAGAAAACAACTCATTGGTATCCAAAGTATTTACTGCTATAAAAAGCTTTTTATTCTCAACAACATTACTCAATTTTTTTTTGTCTCCATTTGTATAGCAAATAAATGCATCAGATATTTTTACTAACCAACGATAAAAGATATCTTTATAGTTGTTACTAACAACTATATTCCTCGACCTACTACCAGCATGCCCCCATAAAATAATAGGAATATTCCGTAAACGACAATATATTATGGCAGGCAACAAGGATAATATCCTTAAACTTGCTTCTAGTATCACAACTTGTGGACGACCATATTCTGAAAATGGTTTCCAAAAAGACTGCCAAATTGCTGATTCTCCACCAAACCAATTATTTTTGAGTATGGTTTCTTTAAATAAACGTGTTTTTGTATCGCTAATACTTGACCCACCAAAAGGAGGCTTACCATAACAGATTATTAGCTTGTTATGTAAACATGAATTGATATGCTCAAACAATTGAGCCTTATAATATGTTAAATATCGTTGGAACAAAAAAACCATATGACTTATCTAATAAAGTTAAATGACTTAAAAATCACCATATAAATTCTTATATCTTTTAAGTTTAGTTATTACTCTAGAATCTTCTATAATCTGTTTATTAACAATAAAATCCGGGAATTCTCCTTTGCAAACAGCAAGGGCAGCCCTCATGGTACTGTATCCACATTCTGTATGCAATTCATCTGTACCTCCTAATGTATGAGGAGTTGCAATCACATTGTCAAGTTTCAATAAAGGGTTATTTATATCAACTGGCTCCTCACGAAAAACATCAAGGCCTGCACCTTTAATTGTCTTATTAGTCAAAACAGATATTAGTGCATCTTCATCAACAATAGGTCCTCTAGAAATATTGATCAGAAAAGCTGAATCCTTCATTAAGGCTAATTCATTTTTACCAACTAACCCAACTGTATCTTTATTCAGCAAAGTACATACACAAACAAAATCAGCTGAACTCATAAGCGTTGGTAAATCTACCTTTTTTACTCCAAGGTAATCAATTTCTTCTTGTTTTACATAAGGATCATATGTAATGAGCTTCATATCGAAAGGTTGAGCAAGTTTAAAAACTTCTTTCCCAATGTTGCCACACCCTATCAATCCTAAAGTTTTACCTGTAACTCCAGTGCCTATTTCGACTTGTTCATGAGAAGATTCTCTACTTTCACCCCTCCTAACAAGTCGTTCTTTTTGTGGAAGTTGATGGGCAAGAGTTAACACAAAAGTCAGACATGCAGTAGCCATTGGTCTACGAACACCATCAGGTGTAATCGATAATATTACCCCTGCTTTATTACAAGCATCTACATCTACGTTATCATAACCAACTCCGTGTCTAACTATTAATGTAAGTCGTTCTGAATTTTCCAATGTAGATGAATCAACTACTCTGCCTCCCATTTGTAAAACGTCAAGATCTGCTATATCAGAAGGAGTCAATATCTCCTGAGTTTCTTTAGTAAATTCCCAATTGATATGCCTTTTCCCTTCAACTAATTCCAACCAGTCAGTCGGAAATGTAAGATTTCCTTCTGAATCAAGATCATCACTAGTATGCCCAATATTGAAAATTTCGTTCATCTCTTCTCCTATTAATAAATACTAAAGTAACACTAACTTAAACAATATCATACATGCCATCTAAGTAGATCAGAAACATCAGACATTAATTTATCTAACTCAATTAAGTCGTACCGGTCCATAGTATGTTTACCCGGTGAACGTACTGTAGCAGACTCAATTACACCTCTACGTACAAGAACCTCTTTGAAAGCCTCTAACCCATATATGTTTTCAAAACTAATTAATGGCAATAATCTTTTATGGTCATTACGTCCACCTTCTAGATCACCTGCTTCTAACTTATTCCAAATTACCGTCAGTACATCACACATATGAGCTGATGGCATATTTCCAGATTGACCGCGATTAAATTCAGCAGGCATCCAACGACCACTATTACCGCCCATAATACCCTTACAAGCATTACCAGCATTTTCAAGCACTTCAGTTGAAACTTGACCACCATAAAATGTTTCTTCTTTTAAATAATCAACATTTGGTGCATTTTTCATGACCTCAATAATTGTTTTTGAATCCATAGCATAAGCAAGACTATGGTTTTGAATAAAAATAGGTATTGATATAGAACTACCAAGATCGTCAAAAAATTTCATAACTTCATCACGACCAGGAGGACGACCATGAGGTGGCATTGCAATGACAGCATCTGCTCCAATTTGTTCAGCACGTAAAGCTAAATTAATTGAATGATTCGTTGATATTCCAGTCACACCAATTACCACCGGAATTCTTCCATTTGAAATATCAATTGCACGCCTACTAATAATATCTCTTTCATCATCACTTAAAACATGATATTCACTAGCCATAACTGGAGTAACAATTCCATGTGAACCCGCTTCTATTGTAAAGTTTAAAATACTATCAAGTCCTTTTTCATCAAGTGATTCATCAGATTTAAAAGGAGTTGGAGGTATAGCAAATATACCTCTGAATTCTTTTGTTGCCATACTGTCTCCTTAAATTAATAACTAAAATACTATACAATATATATATTTCAATATTCGAAAAAATGTTTTGTTCGATTACAAAAATAAA
>CEUZ01514218.1_pt1 | contig 12097 bp, 11 predicted proteins | sample 361511 | NCBI WGS metagenome assembly CEUZ01 (sample SAMEA2622822, study PRJEB7988) | marine metagenome | biome: marine biome (ENVO:00000447); feature: surface water layer (ENVO:00002042); material: "saline water (ENVO:00002010), including plankton (ENVO:xxxxxxxx)" | depth 5 m
TATATCTAAGTAAATGCGCTAAAAAGCTACAAAAACCTGCCATTAAGAACCAAAAGATACCCTTTTTATTTGTTGTGTAGATTTCACGAAATGATTTATTACTTAAAATTATAATTATAAAAATAATTACTGTAGCAGAAGAGTATGCAATAAAAGCTCCCACTATGCCCTCTCTTATGCCACCATCTTTCAACCCAACTTTTACCAAATACGGACTTATTCCAAACGATAAAGCACATAGGATACCCCAAAAATAACCCATCTTATAATGCATAATTACCCCTGATTTTGTTTTGACATTAACCTTACCAAATAAGAGAATTAAAGATGGACCAACTAAAATTAATAATATACCAACGATTAGTATTAAATTGTAACTTTCATCTAAAATAAAAAAAGCAAAAAATATTGACACCAATAAACTTAATTGAGTAATTGGGCCAGATAAAGTTGCGCCTAACAACTGGGTTGATTTATAATTACAATACCTCCCAACAATTAAATGAATTACACCAGCTAAACTAAAAAAAAATAGTGAATCTAGTTGCATTTCATATAGAATACTTGTGCAATCGAAAAGGATTAAAATTAAATAAAAAAGTGGAACACCTATAGGTACTGTAACAGCAATAGCTTGGTAGACAGGAGCTTTTAGCACACCCCTCCTTAACGTTACCATATTCCCAGCAAACATCATTGATGAAAATAAAGCTAATAAACCTCCCAGCATTTATTAAAATCCTTTTTCTAAAATAAATTTAATTGCAAGATAAGTAAATATGCCCCAAGTAAGGATAGACCTACACCTGATAAAACTCTTATATTTATAATCTCATGTTTTCTATTAAGAATATATCCAAACAAAACACGGAAGATCACTGAAGTTCTATGGATAGGCTCCACAATTGATATTGGTAAAACTCCAAGAGCTGCATACCTTAATAACTGAGCGATAGCACCCATAAAGCCCGTGATTGTAAACCATTTCATTCCCCGCGGATCAATTGTTAAAGCATCTTTGGTTTTAATACCACTAAATAAAATTATAATTATGAGACATAACATTGCTGATAAATATGAGATAAAACCACCAACAATAGTAAATTTTATATTATCCGTACCAGCGCTTATGCCTAATTTAATTAAAAGTGGACTTGTTCCATAACAAAAAGAACACATCAATCCCCAAAAAAATCCCATATTATAGTTCATTTTAATACCTGAATTTGTAAAATTGTCACGACGCGATCCAAGTAGGATAAATAGAGGCCCCATTAATAAAAGGCCTATTCCAATAATATGATAAATATTTACACCCTCTCCCAATACAAAGACTGCAAAGCATACAGAAACTAGTAAACCTATTTGAACAATTGGGCCCGCTTGAGTCGCACCCAACGATTCAATCGTTTTAAAATTAAAGTATCTACCAAATACAAAATGAATAAGACCCGCAATACTAAAGAAGAATATTGAACTTAAATTAAGATTGTACAAATCATCCCAACAATTAAATATAGCTATTACCAATAAAAATAATGGTATGCCAATTGGGACAGTTACGATAATTGACTTATAAACAGATGAGAATAATATCCCCCTCCTCAAGGCTGTGTCATTTGCAGCAAAAGCTAAAGCTGACGTAATCGCACAAAGTAATCCTAGCATTTTGTCTTTCTATATTTAATAGTTCATCTTTAGATTAATAGGAATACCATGAGTTAAATATACAATTGTATTATCAAATTTAGGCCTTCCTTTTGGAATATAATTATTTGAATATGCATAGCCCTCTTTTGGAATCCAAAATAGTGATGTATTTAATTTATTATCAGCATTCTCATCATGATATACAAATATCGATATCTCTCCTTCATGCAGATCTTTAACTGGAAAAGTTGTAATTCCCTTTGTTGCAATTTTTCTTGAATTATAGAATGGTTCATTCTTAAGAAATGAGTTGCTATCTTTAAAAATATTAATCTCAATATAACCTTTATCACTGGATACATTTTCTATATTAAAGGTAGCGTGAGAATGAGCAAATTCGCTAATAAAAATAAATGATATCACTAAAAAGTATCTTAGCATTCTAAAAATCTGGATTTGGAGCGGCAACAGATTTCTTTGTAACTTTCATCATCCAGGTATAAAATTCTAGTCTATTTCCATCTGGATCACATATATAAAAAGCATGACTGCCGCTTCCGCCAACAAAAGCAAGTTCATCTGTATCCTGAACATAATTAGATTCATGTCCATGAACGTATGGACCCGAAACAAATGGAATACCTTTTTTCTTTATATCTTCAAGCGCATTTATCCAATCTTCTCTCTCTGGTATTTCAAATGCAATATGATGTACACCTGGTTTATGTCTTTTTCCTGTATCGCTATAATCTAAATCTTTACGTTCTAATGATTTATCAATTTCAAAAAAAACAATATCATGATGCCAGTCCTCACATCTTACAAAACATTGTCTATGTCTTCTGAATGGCTCACCCCATAAACCTGTAAGTTTAAGACCTACAACATTTCGATACCAATCGAGCGACTTCTCAATGTCACTAACCCAAATGCCAACATGCCCTATTCTATGAACGCCTTCGAATGCCATGACAAACTCCTCTTAAGCAAAAACATTATTAATTTATGTTATTATAACATGAAATCTGATTATGAAATTAAAAATATTCAGGTTTAATTGTTTTATCGAGAACCAAGGCAATTTTGTCTACTATCTCTTTTATGTTTCTGTTATTAATGATAAATGGTGGCGCTATTAAGATATGATCTCCTTTTAATCCATCAATGCTACCGCCATTTGGATAAACCATCAAACCTTCCTCTAAAGCATTAAACTTTACTTTGTTATAAATTTTATGTATTGGATCAAAGGGCTCTTTTGTGTATTTATTTTTTACAAGTTCAATGCCAATTAATAATCCCCTGCCTCTAATTTCTCCAATATATTCTATATTTGAGAATTTCTTATTTAACATTTTCTTCATTTTTTCACCTTTTAAGATAACTTTTTCCAATAAGTTTCTATTCAGTAGTTCATCCAAAACACCTAAAGCGGCGGCACATGATGTTGGGTGAGCTAGATATGAATGACCGTGCTCGAAGAAACCAATGTTTTCTCTAATTAAACTATAGATTGAATTATTACATATCATTGCACCAATTGGTTGATATCCAGCTCCAAGTCCTTTTGCAATACATACAATATCAGGTTCAACATTATAATACTCAAAAGCAAATAGTTTACCGCATCTACCCATACCACACATAACTTCGTCTAGAATTAGAAGAACGTTATATTTATCACATATTTCTCTTATTCGTTCAAAGTAACCATCTACAGGACAGACGGCTCCCATTGTAGCGCCAACTATAGTTTCACAAATAAATGCAGATACATTATCCTCGCCAAGTTCTAATATTTTATTTTCAAGCTCATTAGCTGTTCTTATTCCATATTCAATCTCTGTTTCATTATCTTGAGACCACCTCCAATAGTGACACGGGGCTATGTGATGAATATGTTGAGTTAGAAGCGGCTCATATGGTTTTCTTCTTGGTATGTTTTCTCCAGCAGCTAATGCACCAAGCGTGCTTCCATGATAAGATTGATGTCTAGAAATAATTTCAATTTTAGATAAATTACCATTTGCAAGATGATATTGCCTAGCAAGTTTTAATGATGCCTCAACTGCTTCAGATCCACCTGAAACAATATAAACCCAATCCAGACCATCGGGCAAATTATCGGAGAGAGTTTTAGCTAATTCTTCAGACACATTTGTATTAAAATAACCGCTATGAACATATGATAATTTTTTTGTTTGCTTTATTATAGATTTTCTTATCTTTGCATTACTATATCCTAATGTTGAAACGGCAGCTCCACCACATGCATCTAAATATCTATTGCCATTGCTATCAAACAAATAAACGCCTTTACCAGAGACAGCTACCGGCATGTCTTGATTCAATTGCCTATTAAATAGATTGGTCATTATAGTTTTTTCTATTAAAGTTATATTTTTGATTAAAATATACTAATAAATAAATTAACAAACCTGGAATATAAAACCAATATTTACTAATTCTATCATCCACTTTTTCAACACTTAAAATGTTCATTCCATTTCTCAAGCCACTCTTATGAGCGGGGCTCATGAAGTTAGAAATATTTATTTGAATTGCGTTTTCATAGAAAAACGATGGCATTGCAGTAACTCCTAGATTCTCCCAAGTTATTAAATCCATGTCATATTCCCTACGATCAACAACAATTGTCTGTTCTTGATTTAAGAGGTCAATGGTCTTAAATGTAATCACATCAAAATAAATTCCATCATCTAATTGATTAATTTCAATATTTACAGTTTTCTCAGGCATCACTCTATCTAGAAAAAAGCCCGGTCTGAATAGAATGAAACAAGCCAAAAGTAATAGTATTGATTCATAAAACCTCAAACGAGTTAAGAACCAATTTTGAGCAACCGAGGTAAAAGATAGTATTGCCAATAAACTCATAAAAAATATTAAAAATCCTTCAAAAATACTGTTTACATTAATCAAAAGAAGTTCTGTATTGAAAATAAAAACAAATGGAAGTATTGCGGTTCGACAGTCATACCAAAACGCTTGTACACCTGTTTTTATTGGATCTGCTCGACTTATGGATGATGCGGCATAAGCTGCCAATCCAACGGGCGGAGTAACATCTGCCATTAAACCAAAATAAAAACAAAACATATGAATTGCGACGATAGGAAAATCAAACCCAGCCTGTCTGCCTAGGGTAGAAACAATACCAACCATTAATGTCGATACTATAAGATAATTAGCAGTTGTTGGTAGTCCCATGCCTAAAATAATAGATAAAATTGCAGTTGCAAATAAGATTGGTAAAATAGATTCACCGGCAATCATTGTAAGGAGTTCCTGAATGGCATTTGATAAACCTGATGCACCTATTGAACCCATTACTAATCCTGCTGCAGCGACCGCAATAGATACGGTAATCATATTTTGAGCTCCGCCTATCAAACCTTTTGTCAGAATATTTTTTGTGTTGTTGATTGAATTTACCAGCCTATTTGATTTTGAGAGCCTGAAGGATAAAATTGTTTGCTCTATAAAGATAATTAAAACAAAAGTAATAATACAGTATAAAGCGCTCCGGTCTGCACTATATCTGAATACTGTCAACATCAGAACCAAAACAATGATCGGTATTAAATATTGCCAACCACGGGACATAACACTTCCTACCGCTTCTAATATTGGAGTGGGTTTTAGGCCTAATTTCAAAGCTTCAAGATGAACAATGTAGAATAATGCAATATATGAAATGATCGCAGGGATAAACGCATGTTTTATGATTTCAAAGTAAGGAATGCCTATAACTTCTGCCATAACAAATGCAGCGGCACCCATTATTGGTGGCATAAGTTGACCATTTACAGATGAAGAAACTTCTATTGCGCCCGCTTTAACATCCGTATAGCCATTTTTTTTCATAATCGGAATTGTAAAGGTTCCTGTAGTAACTGTATTAGCTATTGAAGAACCTGATATCATGCCTGTAAAACCGGATGCTAATACTGCAGATTTTGCTGGTCCTCCTCTCATATGACCTACCGCTGCAAATGCAAGATCTATAAACCACTTACCGGCACCTGAACTATGTAATAATGCTCCAAATAGAACAAATAAATAAATTGTTTTTGTTGAAACACCTAATGGGATACCAAAGATACCCTCCTGGCCAAACCATTGAGTTGTAACATATCTAGTAAAGCTTACCGATGATAACCCAAATGGATCAGGGAAATATTTATTAAAAACTGTATAAAATACGAATAAACTTCCAATTATTGCAAGAGGAATTCCAACTGCACGTCTCGCGGCTTCTAAAACAACAAAAATTGCTAACCAACCAAGAATGAATTCAAATGGAAAATTCTCTATAAATAAAAAATCAACAGTTCTAGTTTGTCCTCCAAATCCAATTATTTCTGCAAAAAAGTAAGCTTGCCAAAGACATGCTAATAAAATTAATCCTGCAAGTACGAGGTCATATATTGGGACAATTCTGTCTGTTATATTAGATTTCCTTAATGGGTATAATAAGAAACATAAAACGCCACCAAAAGCCAAATGAACAGATCTGGCATAAATATCATTTATTAGACCAAACCCAAGGTGAAGCTCCAAAAAACTTCCGATGCTTGATGATATATATAGTTGAAATAAAGACCACAATACTAACATTACAGTTATCGGCTTTGCAAAAAAACCACTTACTTTTATATCACCGGTCTCTCTTGCAATTGCATCTGCAGTTTTATTATCATGTTGCATAAATTTTAGAGGGGTCTATTAAGTTAATTGAGTTATGGAGCCCGAAAGCTCCATAACTATATGTTGGAATTACATCCAACCTCTTTCTTTGTAGTATTTTACAGCCCCATCGTGCATAGGCGCTGAATTACCTTCGTATACCATTTGTAGAGGAGATAAATTTGCAAAAGCAGGATGCAATGATTTGAAAGCATCAAAGTTTTCAAATACCGCACGAACCACTTCGTAAACCATCTCATCATCTACGTCAGATGAAGTAACAAATGTTGCCTTAACACCAAATGTTGTAACATCTTCACTAACTGTAGAGTATGTACCTTCAGGAATTGTAGCAAACGCATAGAAAGGATTGTCATTTACTAAGCCTTGAACAGCATCGTTATTTAAATTCATGATGCTAGCACCACAACCGTCTGCAGCTTGAGCAACGCCTGAATTTGGAACACCAACAGTATAACCGTAAGCATCAATATCACCATTACATAAAGCAGAAGATTGTTCGGATGAAGTTAGCTCTGTAGCTGATCCAAAATAGTCAGCCCCAACACCGTTTGCATCTAAAAGCACTTCGAAAGTTCCCCTTTGACCTGACCCAGGGTTACCAATATTAACAGTTTTACCTTCTAAATCATCCCAAGTATTGATGCCTGAATTTTTGGCAACTAGGATTTGGAATGGTTCTGGATGAACTGAAAAAACAGATCTTAAGTTATCTTTTTGATCACCTTCATATCTGTTTGAGCCATTTGTTGCATGGTATTGCCAATCAGATTGAGATACACCAAATTGTAACTCACCTGAAGTTACGTTTCCAATATTATAGTTTGATCCAGCAGTTGAAGGTGCTGAACATCTATATCCATGTTGACGTCCTGAACTTCTACCTTCAGCTGCCTCACGATGAACCATTTGACAAACTGCGTTACCAACTTGGAAATACACGCCAGTTGGACCACCTGTTCCAATTGACATGAACTCAGCAGATTTTGCTGTACCAAAAGATAAGCCGGTAGAGATCATTACGATAAATAAAAATCTAATCATATTTTTCTCCCTTATAGATATTTAAACTAAAAGACATGATATCACGATGATTTTAAATTAAAAGCATTAGATTCATTGTTCATTATTAAATATTGATAATAGATTAAATTAAAATAGTAATTTAATTTAAAAATACATCACAAAATATTGATTTATATATATTTATTTATGGCGGGCCCTATAGGAATCGAACCTATGACACAGTCATTAAAAGTGACCTGCTCTACCGACTGAGCTAAGGGCCCAAAGGCTTTATATTTCACTTTCTAACATTGAAATAAAGCATTGTAAATAGTTGAATTTTCTTTAACGTAAAAAAGTACATAGTCGCCAATCCATGCCATTAAAACAGACTAAACTGCCAAAAAAATGACTATCTTTTATCTCTCTTACGTCTACAATATTGCCAGAAAATACGCAAGTCAAAGTAATTCATTGTGACATTTTCCCACAGATGTTTATTGTTGTGTAGTGACATTAAAAAATGATTAATTTACATACTACCTAAACACTAAAAAATGGCTAGTTTAATGAATCAATGCATCCTGACATCAAAATAACCTGGCGTCGTAACCTCTAATGTAAGGTTATCGTAATTACTAAGAGCCCAAGCTGGAGTAATAGCGTCTTTAAATGCTATCCCAACTATACCTAATGCTATGACGCCTAAAATAACGATTACTGATTTTTGAAGTTTAACTTCGTGTACTACTTTTTTCTGCATAATGATTCTCCATTGTTCGTTGGGAGAATTGTATCATTGAGCTCGTTCTATGGCAATGTGGGGCGCATAAAGTCTAGATATTTTCTTTTTTATTCCACTTTTCATATATAAGAGATACTTGCGTATCAAAATTACCATTTAAGATAGCCTCTCTTAACTGATTTATTAAAGTCTTATAATAGAGGAGGTTTATTTCAGAGAGTATCATAGCGCCTAGAATCTCTCTACTTTTAAATAAATGATGTAGGTATGCCCTTGAATAATTTTTAACTATTGGATTGTCAATGTCCACATCAATTGGGCGAATATCGTTAGAATACTTTGAATTTCTGAGATTTATTTTTCCATTTTTAGTATAAGCCAATCCATGTCTACCAGCTCTAGTTGGCATTACGCAGTCAAACATATCAACACCCCTCCTTATTGACTCCACAATATCCTGTGGTGTGCCAACGCCCATTAAATATCGTGGCTTATCTTGCGGTAGATATGGCACCGTAAAATCAAGTGTTCTTATCATTAAATCATGCCCCTCACCAACAGCAAGACCACCAATTGCATACCCATCAAAAGCTAATTTTACGGTATTTATTGCAGAATATTCTCGTAATTTCTGATCTACGCCTCCTTGCACAATGCCAAAAAGTTTTCTCTTGGGTTTTTTTATAAAATGTTTTTTGGATAATTCTGCCCATCTTAATGAGAGATTCATTGCATCTCTTACGGAATCTTTCGCTGATTCGAATTTAATGCACTGATCTAGCACCATATGAATATCTGAATTTATAGAATTTTGAACATCCATCGAATCCTTAGGGGTAAAAAAAAACTTTTTTCCATCAATGTGTGAGCTAAACCATACGCCTTCATCTTCAATTTTTGTTAATTTTGACAATGACATTATCTGAAAACCACCAGAGTCCGTTAGAATTGGGTATTGCCAATTCATAAAGTCATGTAAACCTCTAAAATTTTCTAAAACATCACAGCCGGGACGTAAAAAAAGATGATATGTATTAGCTAATATTATCCTATATCCAATTTCTTCAATGTTACCTGTTTTAATTGCTTTTACAGTTCCCTGGGTTCCAACAGGCATAAATACTGGTGTTTCAACTTCTCCATTAGGTAGGGTTATTTTTCCTGCTCTAGCTTGTCCATCGGTATTTGTTATATTATAAGTCATTGTTCATTTTCTCTATCACACAAGCATCCCCATAAGAAAAAAATCTATACTTGTTGTTCATCGCATGCTTGTATGCTCGTTTAATATTTTCTAGACCATAAAAAGCACTTACCAAAATAAATAATGATGATTTTGGTAAATGAAAATTGGTTACAAGAACGTCAACCCCTTTGAACTCATGTCCTGGGGTAATGTATATATTTGTTTTGCCTTTATACTCCCTAAATATGCCATCTTTTTGAGCAACGGTTTCCAAAACCCTCATACTAGTTGTGCCTACAGCGATTACTCTTTTTGAGTTTTCTTTAGTTTTATTTAGAATTTTGGCTGTACTTTTACTCAACTCAATCCACTCAGAGTGCATTTTATGCTCAAAGATATTATCTTTTTTGATGGGCAAAAAAGTTCCTGAGCCGACATGTAGAATTACTTTGCATAAGTTTATACCTTTTTGAGATATTTTTTTTAATAAATCATCTGTAAAATGCAACCCTGCTGTTGGAGCGGCAACTGAGCCATTTTTCTTTGCATAAACAGTTTGATAGGATGTTTTATCAGAATCATCTGCTTTTCTTTTTGATGTTATATAATGTGGAAGTGGGGTAATACCATTGTCAATAATCCAATTATCCAAATCATTGATAGATTTGTTAAACCTAATTTTTACATGCTCACCATATTCAAATGAGACAACTTCGGCATTAATTTTATCTTTATCACAGAAAATAATCTTATCGTTAACTTTAACCCTTCTCTTTGGCTTTAGTAAGACCAACCATTCATCTGATCTGACTTTCTCTATGAGGTTAAGGCTTATTTTAGATTTATTTTGTCCTCTTGACTTAATGCATTCAAAATAAGATGGTATAACCTTTGTTTCGTTTAATACGATAGTATCCCCTTCTTGCAAAAGATCTGGTAAATTATTGAAGAATAAATCTTCATGATGATTATTCTTATCTAGATATAATAATTTAGATGTATCTCTTGGGTAAACTGGTGATAAGGCTATACTCTTATCATCTAATTCGAAATCAAAATCAGTTAAATCCACAATATTTATTAACTATTCAATTATTGACATTTTAATAATTTTATCTGGTTGAGCAGGTGGTTCACCTTTGGCAATTGCATCTACATAATTCATGCCATCCACTACAGAACCCCAAACCGTATATTGACCATTAAGAAATGGAGCTGGCTGAAAGCAGATAAAGAATTGACTATTTGCACTATTTGGATCACTAGAACGTGCCATACCGATAGTACCTCTTTCAAATGGCTTATCTGAGAATTCAGCTGGGATATTGGGATACTCCGATCCGCCATAGCCTGTTCCCGTTGGATCTCCAGACTGTGCCATAAAACCATCTATTACCCTGTGGAAAATAATTCCATCATAAAAACCCTCTTCAACAAGTTTTTTTATTCTTTCAACATGTTGAGGGGCAATGTCACTATGTAATTCTATCACTACATCACCGTGTGATAGCTCCATCAACATCCTATTGTTTGTATTTTCTGCCATTGTTACTTTCGTTAATATAAAAATTAAAAGGAAGATCTGTAATATATTCTTCATACCTTATTTACCTTTGGTAATGGAATTATAATTATTTATCAAGTAATTATTTATTTCTTCGGGTACTAAATTATCAATTTTACCACCCATTTTGTATATCTGCCTGACAAGAGTTGAGGATATATGATTTAAGGAGTTATCTGTAGGCAAGAAAATTGTTTCGATATGTTTAGTCATATTTTTATTAGTATTATACATTCTAAGCTCATAATTTAAGTCTGAAGTGTCTCTTATCCCTCTTATTGTAATAGTGCAATTATGCTCTCTTATTGCATCAACAAGCAAATTACTAAAGCTTACAACTTCTATATGGTCACCAATCTTGCTGACAACTTTAGTAATAAGATCTAACTTAGTTTCAACAGACAATAGACTTTCCTTGCCGTGATGACCTCCAACACCAATAACCAATCTATCCGTCATCGAGGCCGCTTTTTTAATTATATTTAAATGACCAAGCGTTAATGGATCAAATGAACCTGCAAAAAAAATACTATTCATCTTCAACTCCTTCATCATTATCAGTTTCAATATCACCTAATCTCTCGACCGATACCACTTGTTCCTCATCATCAATATCGAATATTTTTACACCCTGAGTTGACCTAGAAGCAATACGGATACCATCAACAGGACATCTAATTAACTTCCCTTTATTTGTAACTAATATGATTTGATTTGTGCTTTCAACTGGGAAAGAGTCAGCTATATCACCATTTCTATCATTTACAACCATAGCAATTATGCCTTTACCACCTCTTCCGGTAACTCTGTATTCATAAGTAGATGTCCTTTTACCAAAACCATTTGTTGATATTGATAAAATAAATTGTTCTGAAGCGCCCATTTCTGCATATTGTTGATCTGTTATTACTGTAGGGGCTATATTATCAACAGATTCATCTCCATTATCTACATCTAACTCTGTATCTCCCCTAACAGCCCGACTCATTTTTATATATGCAGATCTTTCTTCTGTAGTGGCATTAGATGATTTAATGATTGTAGATGATATAACTTTATCCTTATTGGATAATTTTATTCCTCTTACACCCGTTGATGATCTACCAACAAAAATTCTTAAATCCTTTATCCTAAATCTTATGCATTGTCCCTTTGAAGTTGTTATTAGAATATCGTCATCGTTTGTACAGGTTTCAACTGTTTGTATTTCGTCATC
>CEUZ01110820.1_pt1 | contig 12094 bp, 14 predicted proteins | sample 361511 | NCBI WGS metagenome assembly CEUZ01 (sample SAMEA2622822, study PRJEB7988) | marine metagenome | biome: marine biome (ENVO:00000447); feature: surface water layer (ENVO:00002042); material: "saline water (ENVO:00002010), including plankton (ENVO:xxxxxxxx)" | depth 5 m
CTCAGTCCACTGGAAACGAGTTTTATTCCATATTTTAGCTTGAATTGGTTATCATTCTTCTCGTAAGCATCAGTCCAGTTTTTTTCATTGAATGAATTGCGAACATCCCCGCTTAGTGAGAATTTGACATTTATTGTTATGCTGTCATCAGACGCATACACATCTTTGTCCTTAACCAAATTCAGGTTTGAAATCTCGCTGACCAATTCTGTACTTATAATGATTTATATCCACAATAAGTTGTTTTTCGCTTGGATGGAAGTTCAACTAAGAGAATTAAGCAAAAAAGAAGCTAATTTATCAATATTGGGTGGAGATATTGGCATTTTGTATATCATACAGGACGAACTGCTAAAAAATTCTAGTACTGAATTTGCTGGTGTAATAACTAGGCACCCACTGACTGACGAATTATGGATGCGAGTAGTTTCAAGCACCCCGCTTAAAGATATTGAAAGTGCCACAAACACCGCAATCAAAGGAGCAGCTGAATTAAAAAAACTGTTGGCTTCTAAGATAAAGGTAAAGTGAATGGATTTTTGTCCCAAATGTGAATCACGATTAAAAAAAAACAGTGATGGGTCACTAGTTTGTCCAAAATGTCAATTTGTTAAGGAAGGCAAGATCAAGGAAGATACAAAAAAATCAGAAGAGGTTAATTCTGAATTTCTAGTTATGGACGAGTCTGATGTGAATCAAGCAAAAGGACTAGAAACAACTGTGAAGATTGATTGCGAAAAGTGTCATAATACGGAAGGGGTTTGGTGGACTTTTCAGACACGTAGTGCTGATGAACCTGAAACTAAATTTTACAGATGCACGAAATGTAACTATACTTGGCGAGATTACACATAACTTTTAACATTGACAGTATGATATTTGATTAAAATGGAATTTTCAGCTAAAACAAATACTTCGGAAGAATGGAAGGCTATAATCTCTGCGATATCAACTCTGGTTGAAGAAGCAACTTTTGAAGCAACGGTTGAAGGTGTATCATTTAGAGGAATGGATCCATCACACGTTGCATTAATAGATATTTCCTGGCCTAACTCTGCATTTGAAAAATACAGTTGTGATGGGGACATAAAGTTTGGTGTTCGTATTGATGAATTTTCTAAACTGATCAAACGTGCTGAAAAAAGTGACGGTGTTGAAATCAACATATCTGATGATAGTATGCTACACGTATCTATAGGGAAAAACAAGAAATACAAAATGAGACTAATTGAGAGTTCAGCTTCTGATACGCCATTACCAAAAATTTCTTATGACTCAAAAATTACTTTATCCTCATCCCGACTTGACAAAATTTTAGGAGATATCGACGTTGTGTCTGATTATCTGTCGATCAAAACAACACAAAAAAATGTGGAATTCTCTGGAAAGGGGGATGCTGGGGAAGCAACCATAAATCTTGAAAAAGATATGGAAGACGTAGAGGACATCTCTGTAAGTCAGGAAAGCTCTGGCACATACAGCCTAGAATATCTAGATCCAATAGTAAAGGCTGTAGGAGGCACTGCTGATTCAATAATTTGTGAATTTTCTAGCGAAAAACCATTACGAATTGAATTCAAAGTTACCAATATTGGCAGAATTCACTTCTATTTAGCGCCACGTGTTGAAAGTTAACGAATTTATTGATTAAGAAGGCAGGTATACTACTTTGAAATTAGTGTTAAAATTTGGCGGAACATCACTCGCATCTCCCAAGGATATTACAAACGTTGCAAAAACAGTTGCATCTTTCTCAAAGGGAAATGAGATTGTTGTAGTATGCTCAGCGGTTGATGGCGTTACTGACTCTCTAATCCTAATCTCTCGAATGATTGAACAGAAAAAGAAGAAGGATGTTGTAAAAACATTAGATGAACTAATCAAAAAACATAGGGAACTTGCTGACCAGACAATAAAAAATTCTGAAATAAAAAAACAATTGGTAGAAAAACTTGACGATGATATTTCTGAACTGCAGGAATTAGTACGAGGATTAACATTGCTAAAGGAAGTATCAGCACGCTCATTGGATTACTTGGTCTCTTTTGGTGAGCGTCTTTCTGATGATTTGGTATCATTCGCACTACAAGATCTCGATAAAAAATCTATTGCACTTAATGGCAAGGAGGTTGGCATAGTAACTGATTCGAATTTTGGTGAATCAAGACCATTAATGGACACTACTCGAATCCGTATTTCTAAGACTTTAGGATCTTTGCTATCAAAAAAAGTAATCCCTGTTGTTGGTGGGTTTGCTGGGGCGGATCAACATGGAAACGTAACAACATTCGGTAGAGGTGGTTCAGATTATACTGCAACAATAATTGCTTCTAGCATAAATGCAGACGAAGTTTGGTTAATGAGCGACGTTGATGGTTTGATGACAGCTGATCCAAAACTTGTAAAAAATGCAAAACTACTCAAAGAAGTTTCATATTCAGAAGCAATTGAAATGGCACAATTTGGAGCGAAGCAGATACATCCTAAAACATTTGAGCCATTATTATCCAAAAAAATTCCTATGCGAATTAGAAGCACGTTTGATGTAAAGAATACTGGTACACTAGTAACACCATCACCTTCCGCAGCAACTAAAAAAACGGTCAAATGTGTATCTGCACTTCGAAACATAGGATTGATGGATCTAAGTGGAGGCATATTGTTTGCCGCACCAGGATCAGCAGCAAAAATATTTACAATTTTAGCAGAAAAAAACATCAACGTACTGATGGTCTCTTCTAACCCATCCGAGGCAAGCATCTCAATAATTGTTAAAAAAGTGGATCTTGCAAAATCTATCAATGCGCTTGAAATGAATTTGCTAGGAAAAATGGTTAAAAAAATAGAGGGTTCATCAAACGCTTCCATAATAGCAGTTATTGGTTCAGGCATGAAGGGTACGGTTGGTGTAGCTGCCAAAGTGTTTTCTGCCGCACAAAAACGGAAAGTCAATGTAATGATGATAGCACAGGGATCATCAGAACTTAATCTAGCATTTGTTGTAAAGGATTCCGATTGTAAGTCTGTTCTAGAATCACTTCACGAAGAATTTCAGTTGGATAAAATCAACTAAATATTGAAAGAGATAAATTAATTGTAAATCCAGAAATAGTATGGTAGGAAAATTATACGTAGTGGGTGTAGGTCCTGGCCATCATGATCACATGACTTTTCGTGCAAAACAAGTAATTGAAGAAAGTGACACCATTATTGGTTATTCTACATACGTAAATTTAGTTGAAGATCTAATTGATGGAAAAGATGTTTACAAATATGACATGACACAAGAGGTTGAACGAGCACAACAATGCATCAAATCTGCTACTGATGGAAAAATTGTGTCACTAGTTTCTAGCGGTGATCCTGGAATCTATGGTATGGCAGGACTAATTTTTGAGATACTTGCAGAGTCTGGTTGGGATCCTAAAACAGGATTGCAGGTAGAGATTGTACCAGGTGTTTCCGCATTGAATTCTTGTGCGTCATTAATTGGTTCTCCATTGATGACAGACTTCGCAGTGGTAAGCATGAGTGATCTTCTTGTTCCTTGGGAAATAATTGTCAAGCGCGTAGAAGCGGCAGCTAAGGGTGATTATGTTATAGTAATTTACAATCCTTCAAGCAAAAAAAGAATACATCAGTTACAGGATACTAGAAAACTTTTGATGGAACACCGTTCCCCACAAACACCTGTAGCAATCATCAAAGGAGCATACAGGGAATCTCAATCCATAGTTATTACTGATCTGGAACATATGGAGGAATACGCTGACAAGCTAGGTATGATTAGCACCGTTATTGTCGGAAACTCATCAACCTACAACTTTAACGATCTGATGATTAATCCTAGAGGCTACAAATCAAAATATAGCCTTCAGGCAGAACAAAAAGTACAGAATTAGTGCTTGAATGATCCACTTTATTTGAAACCAAATTGATACTAACAGAATATGGGTCTCTTTGGTAACAAGGATGATGGGACAAAATGTAAGAAGTGTGATCTAGAGTTTTCTTCCCCAGAGCGATTAGAACGTCATGTTGAGAAAGCACATAGCAAGAGCTCAAAAACTCAGACCAAGAAGAATACATGGGGAATAACCAAAACTAGAAATTCTAAGAATCGAAACGTATCTGCCGGCTAAATTTATCTTAGTTTAACATATTCATAGGCACCAAGTTTGTTGTCGAAACAATATTGTGTTTTCTGAAAACTCTTTCGGAATTCTGCTACTTGATTTGCAATTTCTTTTGCATCTTTATTGTCAATGACTATTTGTTTAATGAATGACGCAATTTGTTGCATTTCTGATTCTTTCATTCCTAAACGTGTAACCTCTGAAGTTCCAAGCCTAATTCCACCCGGATGCATGTAGTGTCTTTTTGCTTTTATATCACCAGGAATAAGCTGGCGATTTACAATGATGTTAGCCTTCTCCAAATCAGCTTCAATCTTACCACCATCACCATAATCAAGCACATTTACAACAGTTTGGTGCGATTGTGTGTATCCCTTTTTTTCGCCCAAGACTTTGAAACCAGAATCATTCAGTGCCACAGCTAAAGCTTTTGCATTTTTAACAGTTTGAGACGCATAGTCCCGTCCAAATTCTAAAGCCTCAGCAAACGTAATTGCCTTTCCAGCCATATGGTGAATATGATGAGAGCTAGTTAGTCCCGGGAACGTTGCTTTTTTTATTGCATCAGCATTTTTTTCAAATGCCAAAACAAGTCCGCCCTGTGGACCAAATAATGTTTTATGTGTACTCATCGTCATGGTATCCACTCCTTCTCTTAATGGATCTTGAAACTCACCTCCAGCAATTAATCCTGCAACATGGGCAGCATCATAGTTGATATGCATATTATAACTTTTCAGAAAGTCAGCTAATTCTTTTACTGGATGTGGAAAAAGAAACACAGAACCACCGAACATGGCTATCTTCGGTAACCTGTCTTGTTTTTTTAATTCTTCAACCTTTGTCTTTGTTTTTTCAACATCTATGTTCATCTCATCAGAATCAAATGCAAAAAACTCAATTTCTAAACCATGTACAAGACCAGCAGTTCCTGAGTGTTCTTTTTTACCATGTGAGATGTGACCACCAGCTGGAATTGATGGAGCAATCATTACATCACCTGGATTTGAAAAAGCTGAATAAATTGCTAGATTTGCGACAACCCCAGAAATTGGTCTTACATCAGCAAATTCAGATTTGAATAGTTTCTTTGCAAGATCCATACACTGTCTTTCAACCTCATCAATGTAGGTACATCCTGCATAGACTCGCTCACCTGGCCAACCTTCTGCATATCTATTTCCAAAATCAGAGATTATAGCCTCCCTTACGGCTGGACTTGGGATATTTTCACTAGCAATTAATGGAATTGAATTTTCGAACCATTTATTGTGTTTTTCAAGATTAGCAAAAACCTCGTCATAAGCATCTTTATTCGAATTATTCGTCATGATATCCACACTAATTTTCCCAATTAAAAAATACCTATTGATTTGAGGCATGAAATAAAATAAGGTATAAAATAGGCAAAGGAAGTTTTTTGGCATGGCAGTTCAAGCTTCAGGAGCAAACATGCCAGTTGTTTTGCTCAAAGATGGTGCAACTCAAACTAAAGGCAAGGAAGCGCAGAAAAACAACATTTCCGCAGCGAAAATCATTGCCGATATAGTACATACTAGTTTGGGTCCAAGAGGCATGGACAAAATGCTTGTTGATTCATTAGGAGATGTTACAATTACAAACGATGGTGCTACCATTCTAAAAGAAATTGATGTTCAACATCCAGCTGCAAAAATGCTAGTTGAAATTGCAAAATCAACTGATAACGAAGTTGGTGATGGCACCACTTCAGCTGTGGTTCTGGCAGGAGCCCTATTAGAACAAGCTGAATCACTTTTACTACAAGAAGTTCATCCTACAGTGATTGTTGATGGATATAGAAAGGCGGCAAACAAAGCGAAACAATACATTAAAGACATTGCCGATCAGGTTGCTTCTGATGACAAATCAACACTACTAAAGATCGCAAAAACATCCATGCAAACAAAACTAGTAAGAAAAGATTCTGATCAGCTTTCTGACATTGTTGTAAAATCTGTATTGGCTGTTGCAGAAAAAAGTGGAAGTAGTTATACTGTAGACATAGATGATATTAAAGTAGAAAAGAAATCAGGCGGCTCAATCGCTGATTCCTCAATTTTACAGGGAATTGTTCTTGATAAGGAAGTAGTTCATTCAGGAATGCCGAAAAAAATAACCAGCGCAAAAATTGCTCTTATTAATACTGCATTAGAAATTAGCAAGACGGAGACTGATGCTAAAATAAACATTTCAAATCCACAACAAATGAAATCATTCCTAGACGAAGAAAGCAAAATGCTTGAAAGAATGGTCGACAAGGTAGTTGGCTCTGGCGCATCAGTGGTATTTTGCCAAAAGGGAATCGACGACATGTCGCAACATTATCTGTCCAAGGCAGGAATACTTGCTGTCAGGAGAGTAAAGGAAAGCGACTTGACAAAACTTGCTAAGGCAACTGGTGGAAGAATTGTAACAAATCTTGACGATCTATTTGAAAAGGATTTAGGTGCTGCAGATTTAGTTGAGGAAAGAAAAATTGAAGAAGATAGATGGGTCTTTGTAGAAGGATGCAAGCATCCAAAATCTGTGACTATTTTGCTAAGGGCAGGCTCACAAAGAGTTGTAGACGAGGTTGAGAGATCAGTTCATGATGCAATTATGGTAGTGAAAGACGTTATGGAATTACCATCAATTGTAGCCGGCGGCGGAGCTCCTGAAACATTTGCAGCAACTAAAATTAGAAGCTGGGCAAAATCACTTGAAGGGCGTGAACAGCTTGCGGCTGAAAAATTTGCAGAAGCTCTAGAATCCATTCCACTTTCACTAAGTGAGAATGCCGGCATGGACCCAATTGACACACTTGCCTCGCTCCGTTCAAAACAGCTTGGTGGTAACAAATGGACGGGGATTGATGTAATGAAGGGAAAAGTTGTAGACTTGAAATCAAGTGATATTGTTGAACCTTTAGCAGTTAAACACCAAATCATTTCAGCAGCAGCTGAGGCAGCATGTATGATTTTACGTATTGATGATGTTATTGCGACTGCAAAATCAGCTGGACCACCACCGGGCGCAGAAGGTGGAATGCCACCTGGTATGGGTGGTATGGGTGGAATGCCACCTGGTATGGGTGGAATGCCTGATATGGGCGGAATGATGTAGTTTTATTAGATTATTAGAAAAACTTTAGAAAGATATTCTTTGATTGTTAACCGGGGTAGATTAAATGACTAAATGGGCACGCATGAGAAGGAGGAAGGAAAGAAGAAGAGCAGAACAAGAACCAACAGAGTCTATCTCTGAAGTAAATGAAATAAAACCAACTGAACAAAAAAAAATTCCTGAAAAAATAAAACACTCTCAAAAAACTCAAAAACTTGAGATTCCTCGAACTTCTAAATCAAATCCAATTCTGGCTCAAATTCCTAGATACGTCTACTTGGTAGCGATCTTTGCTTTACTTTCTGGTGTTTTCTTTCCACTAATTACAACTGGAGCAGATGACGCTTATAGTTTTGTTATCGGAGGGGCAGCCATATTGTTTCTAGGATTAGCAGGCGGCATACTAATTTTCAAAGCTACAACATCTAACAAAAGACAAGGGCTTCTTCTTGCCGTTGGATTCGCATTAATTGCAATATCATTAGCATTAATTTTTCTGATTCAGGACTGGTGGAAGCTAGAATTCATCAGAGGTTAGACATCAAAGTATAGATAAAATTCGTGAGGATGCGGTCTGATAGATATCTCACGCTGATCTTTTCTTTCCAGCTCAATAATTCTATCAATCACATTATCAGCAAAAACAGGGTTAAGAAAACTTCTGTCGCTTTCAAGTTCATCTAATGCCACACCCAAATTAGCTGGTAAAACCCCAATGCCACGCTTTTTTCTTTCTGTCTTAGACATTTTGTAAATGTCTTCATGTATTGGATCTCCAGGGTCCGTTTTCTTTTTTATTCCATCAAGACCTGCAGAGAGAACGGCAGAAAATACAAGATATGGATTAGACGATGGATCAGGAACTCTATATTCCAGTCTCTTAAGATGAGCATATTTTTCTCCTTTAAAATGTCCTGGAATTCTTATCGTGGCGGATCTATTTGCAGTACTCCATGCAATGTAAACTGGCGCCTCATATCCCGGTACAAGTCTATGATATGAGTTAGTTGTTGGGTTTGTAATGGCAGCCAGTGCCTTAGCATGTTCCATAACTCCACCACAAAAATATCGTCCCGCCTGACTTAGTTCAACTGGGTCATCTTTGTCATAGAATGCATTTTTCCCAGACTTCCAAAGACTTACGTTTGTATGCATACCCGAACCTGAATCCATAGAGATTGGTTTAGGCATCATGGTGGCAATTTTGCCATGCTGCTTCGCAATGTTTCGAGCAACATATTTGTAAGATTGAGCACTGTCTGCGGCATTAGTCATTTTATCATAACTGATATCAATCTCACATTGACCAGCAGTTGCAACCTCATGATGATGGTTGTCACACAAAATTCCAAAATTCTCATTCAACACCTCCACACAATCATTTCTGTATGAGGTTAGTGTGTCTGAAGGCGTACTAGGATAGTAACCTTCTTGCAAGCCCATGGGATAGCCAGTTCCTTCTTGGCTCCAAGGTGCTTCGTCTGACTCGATTGAGTAGGATTGCCCCTTGTATGGAGTCAACACATCCCAATGAATTTTATCAAAAACAAAGAATTCTACTTCTGGACCCCAAAAGCTTTCATCAAATCCTTGCGCCCTCACATATTCCTCACCTTTTTGGCATATTCCCCTAGGATCTGTGTCCAACCTGCCCCTACCTGCACCACGATAGATATCACACAACATTCTGGCAGATTTTTTATCAGTCATCCACGGAATTACAGCAAACGTGTTTGGATCTGGCTTTAAAATCAGATCAGAATCGTCAATACTAGTAAATCCTACAATGGAAGAACCATCTAGTTTTGGCAGACCATCTTCCATTTGGTCAGCCGTAAACGTATTAGATGAAATTGTGGTATGATGAAAACGACCAGGCAAGCTGGTAAACTGCAGATCGATAAATTTTATTTCTTCTTGTTTAATTTTAGAGAAGACATCATCAGCAGAATATTCTATTCTAGTTGGCTTACCACCAATGACTTTATATGGCAATTTCTTTTCTTCAACAGAACAAAAATAACCCAGTGATTTAAGGATTATTAGATGCGTTTCGATGTCACAGCAAAATGAAATTAACATAAATTATCTGCATAGATTAGCCCTACAGGAATTGGAAAGTGATGCAATTCAAGAAACCAATTCAGATCTTTACAACTCTATCTCAAATCTTCTTAAAAATTTGAAAGATGAGAAACACGACGGAATAGAAAAAAAACTCAATCAGGTTATGATAGATATGATAACTGAGACTACATCAACACTATTGAAACTAAGATTAGAAAAGGCCACTCTGGGAAATTCAAATACATCTGTTTTACTTGATGAAGAGAAATACATTCTTGATTCAAAGGCAGAAATGGCAGAAAGAATGGAAACTATTCTATCTGGGATCTTAAAGGGCGAGCCACATAATTTAGATACTCAATAGCAGGAAGATGTTATGTCCCACCCCGGCTCTGTTGATATAATAGATTTTATTTTACTGACAGTTTATCCAGTTGGTGCATTATTTATCATTGAGATTTTCAGCAGGGCTATTAGCAAGATATCGAGACCAGTCCCTTCATGGATTAAACTGTCAGCACAGGGGGTAACGATGGTTGGATTTACTGTAGCCTACATTGGCTTTATGCCATTTTTTACAAATACAGATAAAGCACATAACGTCGAACCACACATCATCACAGCACTTTGTTTACTTGCGCTAGCAGGCGCTCTATTTTTTCAGGCAAGACGGGCAAAGATCAATCCAGAAAAGTCACTCTATTAACTAGCCAAACCTGCCAAACATTTTGCGAAACTTGTTCTTTTTTCCAGTTCCACCATCGCGGATAATTTTTCGTTTCTCTCCAAATCGTTTTGCTCTGAGCTGAGAAAGCTTCACACACCGGTGATCCTCCGGCAGTCTATGTTCGGAGCAAAAAGGATCCTTACAATAATTACACTCAAACGGCATGTCTGTCATATCTCCACAATACGCACATTTTTCCTCTAGCATAGCTAGATTTTTCGTTTTTTCTTAATAAATTAGTATCATTTTAGTTTTGAAAACACATTTACCATGTTTATTGAAATTACCTGTAATGTCGATAGAAGGTAAAGTTGCTATTGTTACAGGAGCAAGTAGCGGCATTGGTTATGCAACAGCATTAGCATTATCCAAGGCTGGAGCAAAGGTTGCAATAGGAGCTAGACGAACTGATAAGTTAGAACAACTAGAAAATGAAATTAAAAAAAATGGTGGTGAGGCACTAGCGCAAAAACTTGACGTTACAAAAAAAACTGATTGTGATGCATTTGTTGAACAGGCAGTAAAAAAATGGGGAACTGTTGATATTTTGGTAAACAATGCTGGACTGATGCCACTAAGTTTTATAAAAAATCTCAAAATTGATGAGTGGGAACAGATGATTGATGTAAACATCAAGGGAGTGCTTTTTTGTACTGCAGCAGTTATTCCGCATTTGAAGGAAAAAAAATCAGGTCACATAGTTAACATCTCATCGGTAGCAGGAAGAGTTGTATTTCCTTCTGGAAGCGTATATTGTGCAACAAAACATGCTGTTACTGCTTTGAGTGAGGGTTTAAGGCAGGAATTTAGTACACGTTCAAACATTAGAGTTACATGTATTGAACCCGGAGTGGTTGAAACCGAATTATTAAATACAATAACTGATGATTCTCTACAAAGTTTTGTTGAAGCTGCAAAAAAGACACAGAGTTTAAGAGCTGAAGATATCGCGAATGCAATTTTATTTGCACTACAATCACCAGAACACATGAATGTGAATGAAGTTCTTGTAAGACCTACTACTCAAGAACGATAAAAAACTCAAAACTATCAGACGGTTTAATAATTTCACGATTAGTGCCTAAAGCAGGGATCGTCGTCTAGATTGGCTATGATACCAGCCTGGGGTGCTGGAGGTCGCAGGTTCAAATCCTGCCGGTCCCATCATAATTTTAAAACAGATAATAAATTCTCAAAACTATCTCTAGTTTCTTCTCGTTTGTATCTACGTAGCGCTGTGATCAGCTTCTGCTTTTTTGGAATTTTATGTATACGACCTATAATTTTTGCAATGCCAGATCCTATGCATAGTGCTTGAGTTGCGGATGTAACATTTGAAACTTTTCTGCTCATACTAGAACTTTCAAAATCAATAATGGTAGTTTTCTTCCCCACAATCACGTGTTTTGATAGGTTACTTAATTCTCCATGATCCAAACCCATCCTGTCAAGGCTATAGCAATCTTCTAGAATTTTTTTAATTGTTATTTTGAGCCGTGAGGAATCATCTTTCTTTAATTCAACAACCCAGTCAGCAATTTTTTCACCGTCAAGATATTCCATTACAAGAAAATTTTTACTAAAACATACTAATTTTGGTCCTATCTTGTAGTCGTTTATTATTTCAAGCAACTCTGCCTCTTTTTTCAGACTTTTTCTAGGAGAATCATTTCGTCTTATTTTCACAGCAACTCTTTTTCTTCCTATTTTACCTAAAACTACAATCCCAACGTATCCCTTTCCTAATATGCTGATAGTGCCTATTTCCAACTTGCCTTGGAACGAAATGCCTTCTACACCAAGATCTTCCAACTCATTTATTCGTGATTTTATCTGTGCTTTGGTTCCCTTTGGGTAAACCAAAATGTCTGAATATGGCGGTTCAGTTATTTTTCTAATTTGCACGAAAGACTGTTTCATCTGTTATAGCAATATCTGTAATTGCTTCTTTAATGGATTTTGTGGAAACTTTGTTTGCGTCGATAATTTTTACACCACTTTTGAAATCCTTCTCAAGACCACTAGGTATACCAGAGTTTTT
>CEUZ01061224.1_pt1 | contig 12089 bp, 10 predicted proteins | sample 361511 | NCBI WGS metagenome assembly CEUZ01 (sample SAMEA2622822, study PRJEB7988) | marine metagenome | biome: marine biome (ENVO:00000447); feature: surface water layer (ENVO:00002042); material: "saline water (ENVO:00002010), including plankton (ENVO:xxxxxxxx)" | depth 5 m
GGGTAAGGGTTAATCAGAAAATCTGGATCGAAAGGGTTCCATGAAGGTTTTGAATCAATTCCATTATTTGTGTCCATATTATTTACCTCAAGTAGTTAACTAGAGAAGATGACCCACCCTGTTTCCTGAGTTTATAGCTCCTTGGATGTATCCAATACTTTCAGCATCACCAATTATGTGGGTTTCAATTCCTGACTCTGCAAATTGTTCAAACATTGTTTGATTTGTTTTGATTCCCTCCGCAAGAATCACAGAGTCTGCAGAGACTTCAAATTCATTTCCATCTTTTTTGAAAACCACTGTGTTTCCTTTAATCTCAATTACTTCAGCGTTGTTGTGTAATTTAACGCCAGATAAAGATATTTGATGGAGGGCTCTCCATCTTCGCGGATGTGCCATTTCGGTTGCCATAACAGGTCCACTTTCTATCACTGTGACAGTCCGATTCCTTTCGGCAAGGAAATGTGATACTTCTATCCCAACCAAGCCTCCACCAATAACAACTACGTTTTTGCCAATTGGCATCCAAAATTTTGATAGTTTTCTGATTTTCCACATATCTTTGAGTAATCCAAGTTTCTGCGCCGTCCACAGAATTATTTGATCCAGTTTCTTAATTTCCTGAGGTATTTCAGAAGTTTTAGTTTTTTGCAAAAGTGATCTTAATTGATCTCTCGTCATGACATGTTTAAGTTCGGAACCTTTGAGACCGCTATTTGAAGTATCTGAGCCTGTAGCGATTACGACCGAATCTGGGTGAAAAGACATTATTGATTCAGTGTCGGCAACAAAACCCTTTTTTATTATCACCTCACTATCATTCAGCACCGTTTCAAACCAATTGATCAGATCTCCATTCTTGGGAGTGGTTAGTGAAGAAAATAGAGTTGTTCCTCCCAAAGTCTCCATTTTTTCAAGCAGAGTCACTTTGTGACCTCTGTTTGAAGCTATTCGAGCGCATTCCAAACCTGCAGGTCCTGCTCCAACTATCACAACATTTTTTGACTTTTCAGCGTTTTCGATTTTTGTTGCATAATTTCCTAAACGTGCATTGACGGCACAAACAGGCTCACCATTCCAAAAGTTTTGAGCTACACATACGAAACAATTTATACAAGGACGAATTTTTTCGGGAGCTCCGTTGATCAGATGATTCGGTAGTTCAGGATCAGCAAGCAACTGCCTCCCCATTGCAACAAATCCACAGACATCATTCGAAATAAGTTCTTCTGCATCTTCAGGTTCTATTCGACCAACGGCAATTACCGGAATGTTGATTACAGATTGGATCCTTCCAGCAAATTTAGAGTATTGACATTTCTCCCACGGTAAAGGACCATCGGTAAAGCCCACCCCAGTTCCTGATGATGAAATAGCAGAAACATGAATTGCATCTGCTCCTGCTTTCTCAGCAATAACTGCGGTAGCTGAAGCTTCCTCGACAGTTATTCCATTTTCAATTCCATATTCTTGACCATCTATTCTCACGACAATCGCGAAATCAGAACCACAATTTTCCCTAACTTTTTTAACTATTTGTCTTAATAGGTTTGCTCGTTTTTCTTGTGATCCACCCCACTCATCGTCTCGTCTATTCCAAGCTTTTGAAAGAAAAGTTGAGATTAGATAGCCGTGGGCAGCGTGAATTTCAATACCGTCAAGACCTGCTTTTTTGATTCTTAAAGCAGCATCAACGAATGCCTGGATTATTTCTTGCAACTCTTCTGCGGAAGCTTCTTTAAAGTTAGGCAATTTTCCATCAGTAAGAGTTGCCATTTTCAACAGCTCATCATTTGTCGTATTGATAGTCATGCCTAAATTATCAATAGAAGGGATCGGCATCGAAGGAACGAGAACAGGAACATCACGGGAAATATCGAGCCCAGAGATTCTTCCATGATGGCAGGCTTGAACGATCATACTCGCTCCATATTTGTGAACGCGTTCCGCAAGTTTTGTAAGCCCCGGTATGACTCGATCATCTGAAAGAGAGGGTTGATGTTTAGAAGTCGCCCCATCAGGCCATTTGACTGCTGAAGTTTCGAGAATTAATAGGCCTGCTCCGCCTTCGGCTCTCTCTTCATAATGTTGAAGTGTTTTTTCACTTATTAAGCCATCCTCAGTGCAATTATTTTGGTCCATAGCAGGCATGACAATACGATTACGCAATTGCATATGACCTAAAGTGCCTTGGGAAAGTAGTTTAGGAAATTTTTTCCGCATACCTAATTTTTGCGCATTCACAGCATGAAAACCACTTAGCAGGTCATCAAAATTAAATTAAACGGTTTATTGCCTTTGTGCGCCAATTAGTAGTCGACTCAACAGCGTTAAATGTAAAGCAATGTATTCCTGCAATATCTAATTCATCAGCATGATTAGAAATTGGAACAATTAATTTGTTCGGGTTGTAACCACGAGCTGAAAGAAGCTTTAAAACAGATTTACGATTTTTCTTTAGGTAACGAGTGGAAACACCCACGCCTAGCCGAAGAGAAATGTTAATCAGTTTCTTCATATCTACAACTCCTGGTAGACCTAGATGACAAGGAAGTGTCACTCCAGATTTTCTGCAGTTTTCCAACCAGCCGGAAATTGTTTCTGCTTCGAAACACATTTGTGTTGCCATGTAGCCATTTAGGTTGCTTTCATAAATCATTTCTTGTTTTCTGATCAGAGATTCTGCTAGTGCTGCTTCAGGGATCGAAGGATGACCATCTGGATATGAACCAATCCCAACAGTTTCGATTTTTGGATTTTTGTCAAGAAAGGAGTTGAGTAAACCAGGCGCATCAGTGAAGGGTCCACGCTGATCAGCATCTCCGCCAATAATAAAGACAGTTTTTATACCAAGCGCCTCTATTCGTTTAACGATGCGAGTTACATGTTCTTCACTTTCAACCATTCGAGCTGCAAAATGAGGAATTGTTTCATGTCCTTTTGACAAAAAATTTTCACAAAGCTCAAGTGTTGCTTCGATATTTTTTGCAGGTGAGCATGTTATTGAGATTGTTGACGCTTGCGGCAGAAATTCTGCTTGTTCATAAACATTTTTTAGTGGAATCAACTCATATGTCATTCCGTCAATAAGTCTTAGCTGAGTGGATTTTCCCCCACGACTATTATTTGCTTTCTGATTGGAACCCATTTCAACTAAGCCCAACTATTTCACCATTTTCGTCAATATCTATCCCAGCGGCAGCTGGGGATTTACCTAGGCCTGGCATCGTGCGCATCTCACCGCATATCGGATAAACGAAACCTGCCCCAACTGAAGCTCTTATTTCTCTTACAGGCAAGTTCCATCCGGTCGGGGCGCCTTTGAGAGAAGCATCAGAAGAAATAGACAAATGTGTTTTGGCAATACATACCGGAAGGTCACCAAAACCATTTTCGGTATATGAGTTAATTTGTTTGGAAGCAGTAGGTGAAAAGTCAACTTCGTCCGCGCCGTAAACTTTAGTTGCTACCGTTCTGATTTTTTCTTCAATACTCATTTCGTCGGGATACAAGACAGAAAAATCAGATTTTTCCTCCGTAGCTTCTGCGACCATTTCTGCTAGTTCGCTTGCACCTGCACCACCTTCTGAAAAATGACTAGTTATGGCACATCGTGCACCATTTTCTCTAGCTATTTCAGCGATTGCAGCTAAGTCAGCATCATGGTCTTCAGGAAAACGGTTAATAGCGACCACGGGACTAACTCCGTGAATTCGAACATTTTCGATTTGCTTTCTTAGGTTCGCTCCACCTTCATGCACTTCATTAGGATTTTCAGCTAATAGCGCTTCAGGTAGGGGTTTCCCAGCTACGATCCGATGGTTTCCCGAGTGTGCTTTAAGACCTCTAACTGTCGCGACCAGAACAGCGGCGTCAGGAGCCATTCCCGAGTATCGGCATTTGATGTTAAAGAAACGCTCTGCTCCCATATCTGCTCCAAAACCTGCTTCAGTTAGGAGGAAATCACCTGTGTGGATTCCTATTTGATCTGCAATTATTGAAGAATTTCCAGTTGCGATATTTCCAAACGGTCCGCAGTGCACAAGAGCAGGTGTCCCTTCAAGTGTTTGCATTAAATTTGGTTTTATTGCTTCTTTTAGGAGCACTGTCATCGCTCCCGCAACTTCGATGTCTTCAGCTGTAATCGGATTCATTTCTTTGTCGTATCCGACAACTATGCGACCCATTCTCTTTCTTAAATCTTCTAATGAGGTACATAATGCTAATGCGGCCATAACCTCAGAAGCAGCCGTTATGTCAAAACCAGTCTCACGAGGGATGCCGTCTAAACGACCACCAAGTCCGATTGTTGCATTTCTTAGTGACCGATCATTTATATCTATTACCCGTCTCCAAGTGATGTTGTGGATATCGAGTCCCAGATTGTTGCCATGGAAAAGGTGAGAATCAAGCATAGCTGAACACATGTTGTGTGCAGCTGTGACTGCGTGCATGTCACCTGTCAGATGCAAGTTGAAAAGTTCCATTGGTACGACTTGTGCGTATCCTCCACCTGCAGCTCCTCCTTTGATACCGAAGGTAGGCCCCAGAGATGGTTGACGGATAGCGATAGTTGCGCGCTTTCCAATATGAGAGAACCCTTGTCCAAGCCCAACAGTTGTTGTCGTTTTACCTTCGCCTAAAGGTGTCGGTGTGATGGCCGTAACTACTACGTATTTTGCTTTTGGTTTTTCTGCCATGGATTCAATCGCATCAAGTCTTATTTTTGCAGCGCCTTCTCCGTAGATTTCCAAAGAGTCTTCAGGTATGCCGGACTCATTGGCAATGACATTTAAAGGTTTCAATTCTGCTTTACGTGCGATCTCTAGATCTGAAGGAAAAGACATGACGACCACCTCACGACGACCAAATGTTTAAGAATAATAATCTTAACTGTTATACCGCAAAGTGGGAAAGATTCCCACAATGTGGGATATGAAATTATGCAAATTCGTCAGGCAATTCACTTTTACGTTTTGCTATGAAATCAAGCATGGCTTCATCAATCGAATCGTCAAGTGGTGGGGGTTCATAATTATTTAACATTTTTTTCCAAATGGCGTTTGCTCTTTGCGCAGTGTCAAGACTGCCTTCTTCTGACCATTGTTCATATGAGTCGTTGTTTGCGACTTCCGAAACGGCAAAAGCTTTTTCAAAATTTGCGAGAGTGTGTTCAGAACCCAAGAAATGTTGCCCAGGTCCTGTCTCTTTAATTGCGTTTAGTGCTTGACCGTTTTCTGAGAGATCTACACCTTTGACGAGATTTGCTGCTAAACCACATTGGTCTGCATCAATTATAAATTTCTCGTATCCCATAGAAAGTCCACCTTCCAGCCATCCGGCAGAATGAAGCATAAAGTTAACTCCCCCTAAAATTGCCGGAATGAACGTAGAGATACTCTCTGACGCTGCTTGAGCGTCAGGAATTTTTGAGGCACAAAGATTACCCCCTGAACGAAATGGCACCCCTAGTCGACGTGCAAGGGCAGCCATTGTGTACAACATCAGAGCTGGTTCTGGAGTGCCAAATGTTGGAGCACCAGTTTGCATGGACATAGACATTGCAAAAGACCCAAAGACTGTAGGAGCTCCTGGGTTGATTAATTGTATAAATGTCATTCCGGCTAGTGCTTCTGCAAGTGTTTGTGCGGCTACACCAGCAACTGTTACTGGGGCCATAGCACCTGCAACAATAAACGGACTAATTACAGTCGCTTGATTTGCGCGAGCGTAAACTTCTGCAGCTCCAAGCATTGTCGCATCCCAGCACATTGGAGATGAAGCATTAATGAGACTTGTGATGACAGTGTTCTCATCTAGAAAGCTTTTTCCGAAAACCATCTCAGCTAAAGCAACTGAATCCTGTGCTCGTTCGGGTGCCGTGACTGATCCCATAAAGGGCTTATCGCTAAATTTTAAATGGGAGTAGACCATGTCAAGATGTCTTTTGCTCACAGGAATATCGACGGGTTCGACCACAGTTCCACCGGAATGATGCAAATGCGGAGTCATGTAAGCGAGTTTTACAAAATTGCGAAAATCTTCAATGTTCGCGTAACGGCGACCATTGTCGAGATCAAAAGCGAAGGGTGACCCATAGGCGGGTACCAGCACTGTTGCGTTTCCTCCGATTTGAACACTTTTTGAAGGATTGCGAGCATGTTGTATATAAGTTGAAGGTGCGGATTTAGTGATGATTTCTCGACACATCCCTTTGGGGAATCTAACTCTCTCACCATCTATTTCTGCACCAGCAGTCTTTAAAATTTCCAGCGAAGAAGGATAATCACGAAAATCAATTCCAACTTCCTCAAGAATGATGTCAGCGTTGTTTTCAATTAACTCCAGACCATCGTCGGACATGATTTCGTAAGGAGGAATCATGCGAGTTAAATAGGGGTTTGAATTGCCCGCAATAGCTTCTTCTCGCGCGGCTCGTCGTGCTTCCCTTCCTCCAGTTCTTCTTCTTGAAGGTTTTTCAGTCATCTGTTTTCTTTCTTTTTGTACGTCTATTTCTCTTTAGTGAAGTTGTTTCGTTTTTTGGAGGCAGGTCAACATATGAACCAAGGAACTGGTATTCCGCCGTTTTGTGAGGTATAGCCATAGCTTCAACAAAATGTTCTTGGAAAGCAGTTTCTGTTGCAATCTCGATCTTTTCGATGTTGTTAATAGTTTTTTGGATCTCACTACGTGACTCATTTGAAAGTAGCGCCATTAGGGCTCCAGATCCTGCCGCATTGCCTATTGAAGAAACCTTTTCTTTCTCACAGTCAGGGATAAGCCCAAGAACTGTGGCTCGCATGGTATCTATATGGCTGCCAAATGCACCTGCTAGTTGTATTGAGTCGATTTGATCAGTTTCTAGATAGTCCATTAAAAGTCTAATACCAGCGTAAAGTGCCGCTTTTGCCAACTGAACTGCTCTTACGTCATTTTGAGTAATAAGGATTCTTTTTCCAATTTCAGAAGATTCATATAAGACGTAAGAAAAAGTTCTTCCATCAGATTCTACATATTCTGAAGGATTCGTTCCATCTCCTCCGATAACACCATCAATAGTCATTAATCTTGCTAAAAGTAACTCCGCAACCACTTCTATGATTCCTGAGCCACAGATTCCCGTAACACCAGTTTTTATAATTTCATCTGAAAAACCTTCTTCATCCGACCATGCATCTACTCCAATTACTTTAAAACGAGCTTCTCCATTTTCAGGATTAATTCTGACTCGTTCTATTGCACCTGGAGTTGCTCTTTGACCGCTACTGATTTGTGCGCCCTCGAAAGCAGGTCCAGTAGGACTTGAAGCTGCCAGAATTCTTCCCTTTCCAGACAATATGATTTCTGCATTTGTGCCGACATCTACTACCAGATTAATCCCATCATTTAATTGTGGTTTGGTTGCGAGAAGAACACCAGCAGTATCGGCTCCAACATGTCCGGCGATACACGGTAGTACATGAACGCGTGTTGCTTCATTTGCGTTAATAAACAAATTGCTAGCAGGAATGTCTATAGCTTTGTCTTCAATCAATGTAAAAGGAGCTACACCTAAAGTTGTTGGGTCGTAACCAAGAAATAGGTGGTGCATTATTGGATTTCCAACCAATGTGATCTCAAAGACATCTTCACGTTTTGTATTCGAATTATCGCATAGTTCACCTACAAGGTCGTCTATTGCTCCTTGGACGGCTTCAGTTAATTCTTCTTTGCCGTTTTCGTTCATCATTACGTATGAAACTCTGCTCATTAAATCTTCTCCAAAACGAATCTGAGGGTTCATGATTCCGGCGCTAGAAAGAACTTCACCCGAAAGTAGATCACATAGATGACCTGCAATGGTTGTTGATCCGACGTCGATCGCAATTCCAAAGATTTGATCTCGAAAGCCTGGCCATACTGAAATGACTGATTTTTTATCTCTAACTATTGCTGTGAAAGTTCCATCAGAACTTGGTGCCGGGATCCCAACAATTTCGTTTTTTAGATCTTCCAACTCCCATTGTTCTTTCAAGTGGTTAATTAGTTGATCTGAAGAAGGTTTATTGTTTTGGTTTTCTATTTCTATGAAATGTAAAGAAATAACTGGGTCTATCTGCAAATCTGTCAAATCTACAGTTTTTCTAACAACCTGTTTGTGTATTTGACTATCTGGCGGAACATCGACTACGAGATCACCAAGAATTTTAGCTGAACAAGAAAGGCGCCTATTTTTTTCAAGTTTTTTCCGCCCTTTGTATTTAGTTTCAGCATCACCTTGAGCGCTTATATTGTTTTCGGATGAAGTGATTTTGTGTTTGGCAAAATCACCGAAAGTTGGTTCAATTTGGCAACGACCACAAATTCCGCGTCCGCCACAAACTGAATCAATATCTACACCGAGTTTTCTCGCAGCTTCAAGAAGAGTTAAGCCATTTTCAAAGTAATCGCGATGGCCAGATGGTGTAAAAACAATTAGGCTCTCTCTTTTTTCAATTTCCATAAGGTCGTATTTCTTTTGGTTTAAGTCGGATTTCTTCTACGTCCAGTTCTTCTAGTTCTAGCGGGAGCATCAGATTCGCGATGAGTTTCTATCCATGCGGCACAGTTAGCGTCTTGTCCAGAGAGAACGTCAGCTGCCTGAATAGCAGTTCGTACTTCACCATGCAGTGGGTTCATGATTGCTGAAGTCATGCCATGTGAAATAGCCATAGACAAAAAAGCGCCTGTAATTGCATGTCTATTAGGAAGTCCGAAACTCACATTAGAAGCTCCACAAGTAGTATTTACCCCAAGTTCTTCCCTGAGACGTCTGACTAAAGTAAAGACTTGATTTCCTGCATTTGCCATTGCTCCGATTGGCATGACTAACGGATCGACTACCACATCATGAGCAGGGATTCCATGATCTGCAGCTCTTTCTACGATTTTTTTTGCGACCATAAATCTAACTTCTGGATCTTCAGAAATACCTGTTTCGTCATTTGATATTGCAACTACAGCAGCTTCTCTGGAAGCCACTAGAGGAAGAACCCTTTCGAGCACTTCTTCTTCACCGGTAACAGAATTAATCAAAGGTTTTCCTTCATACACAGCAATTCCAGCTTCTAGAGCTTCAATGATCGATGAATCTATAGAAAGAGGAACGTCGGTTATGGCTTGAACAGTTTGAATGGCTTTTGCAAGCAGAGCGGGTTCATCTGCAAGTGGTATTCCAGCATTTACATCAAGCATGTGGGCGCCTGCTTCTACTTGTGCAATAGCATCTGCTTCGACTCGACTAAAATCATCATTTTTCATTTCCTCCGCGAGAAGTTTTCGACCAGTCGGATTGATTCTTTCTCCTATCATTACAAAAGGTTGGCCAAAGCCTATAACTACTTCTTTAGAAGCTGAACTAATTATTGTCTGAGTCATTTTCTTCCTTTAGGTGATGACATCATTTGTACTTGTTTCAACACCGCCCTGTTTTACAAGTCCCTCAAGTCTCTCAACTGGGTAGGCCTTTTCTATAGCGGCAGCTTCTTTCGCAACAATTGAAGCCATTTCGTCATCACAGTCAATTGTTTTTCTGTTCCATTGAGCAATATAGCTATCAGTATCGGTTAGACCCGCGACTGCAGCAGCGCGATCTATAGCATGTTGGAAACGTGCATCTAGAAGCGCTTTTTCACGTTTACGCCCATTTTGGGCTGTTACTTGAGCAGGTATATCACGCCAGTAAATTGTTATAAGTTTCGTGCCCATTTAATTAAACTATTCTCTGGTTGATTTACTTAATTGAGATTCTTTGTGATTATTCTGTAATGAAATTATCTCTGTCTCAAAATCACCATAACCAGTTCTTAAAACAACAAGATCTAAACCTAGTTTTTTTGCAGACTCCCTAGCTTGTTCTTCAAGTTGCGGATCATTCGTTTGAGCTAGATAAACCACTTGTGTGTAGTTGCCAAAGTATTCATTTAGAAGTTCTGGGTGTGTATCCAGCCACAGTGCTTTTACAACCAGTCTTTCGAAGTGTTTGACAAGAAAATCAGTTAAGTAAAAAGAGCCGATTTCATTTTCTTGAATGCTTGCAAAATTATCTCTACCGGCAAAAAATTCGTAACAGTGAGCTCCGGAAAGTCTTTCTAATCCAAATTTTTCACAAATTTTGTCAACTTTTCCTCCGGTCCCACAATCTGCATATCCTACGAAAATTTGGTCATAATCATTTAACGCTTTTTGAATTCTCTCTTCCAAAGCAACCGGTATCTTTTCAGGAGAATTGTGGTAGGAAGCGGGTAGACATTCAACCTCTATGTGTTTGAGATTGTTGATGGAAATTACTTCAGATAATTCGCGTGCTAAGGCCCCACAAGCAATAATTAGAGTCTTATCCTGGGTTGACATCAATGGATCAATAATCAGGAATTAAGCAGAAGCAGCTGCTCTACGTTCAGATATCAGTTTTTTAGCTGTATCAGCAGCTACTGCTGCGTCACGGCAATAGGCGTCTGCCCCTATTGCTTCGCCAAATTCTTCATTTAGCGGAGCACCACCTACGATCACGAGATATTCCTCTCTGAGACTTTTTTCCTCGAGAGTTTCAATAACTACTTTCATGTAAGGCATCGTAGTAGTCAAAAGAGCTGACATACCTAAGATATCTGGCTTGTGCTCATCCAAAGCACCGAGAAATTCTTCCACGTCAGTATTAATTCCTAAATCAATTACTTCAAATCCAGCGCCTTCGAGCATCATTCCAACGAGGTTCTTACCAATATCGTGGATATCTCCTTTGACGGTTCCGATAACTACTTTTCCAATTGGTTCTGCCCCTGTTTCAGCCAAAAGAGGGCGGAGAATCGCCATCCCAACTTTCATTGCATTTGCGGCTAATAGAACCTCAGGAACAAATAAGATTCCGTCGCGGAAATCTTCACCGACAATTTTCATTCCGTCGACCAGAGCTTCGTCAAGGACTTTTTTCGCGTCCCAACCTCTTGACAAGAAAATTTCGGTTCCTTCTCCGATTTCATCACCCAAACCGTCATACAGGTCATCATGCATTTGTGCAACTAGATCATCATCAGAAAGACTTGAAAGGTCTATATCTTCAACTTCAGAATCGTTCATCTCTTCGCTCATTTGAACTCCGATCCAACTAAAAATAATTTTCCATAATGCGGGAACGCTTTATTATCTATAATTATCTACAATTTAACATTTTGGTAGCTAAAATTCATGTTTTGCGATTTTCTTCCCGTATGGCGGTAAATTAATTTTTAAACTAAAAAGGCACACATGTCTAAAGTTCAAAGCATTGATAGGGCTTTCCAAATTCTCAGAGAATTGTCAGAAAAAGCTGGAGGAATAACTGATTTATCAAGACGTGTGGGATTACCGACATCAACTGTTGCACGTTTGTTATCAGCTCTAGAAGAATCAGATGCAATAGAGCGAGTAGCCGGTAGCTATGAGTACAAACTTGGTCCTCGAATTCTTCAAATGGCTACTCAGTCAAACCAAAGTGAAACCCTTCTAGCTATGGCGAGACCTCATATGGTTAATTTGGTAGAAAAATTGTTTGAAAATGCAGGTCTCTCAATTCCTAGTGGTTATGAAGTTCAGTATGTGGGACAGGTTAATTGCGCTAACCCAGTTCAAATACGTGATTGGACAGGTACACGACTTCCAATGCATGTAGTCCCATCAGGGTTAGTGTCATTAGCTCATTTGCCTGTTGAAATTGTTGAGAGATTTTTAGATAGAAAATTGGAAAGATATACAACGAATACGGTTACAAACAAGATTGAGGTTTTACACCGTTTAGAAAAAATTCGAGAAGAAGGCTTTTGCTGGTGCATTGAAGAGTTCTCCGAGGGAATTAATTCTGTTGCAGCCCCCGTTTTTTCCAAAGATGGAAATGTTATTGGTGCGCTGCATGTTCATGGCCCTAGTTACAGGTTTCCGGATAAAACAACGAAAAAGATAGTTTCGAATTTGGTACTTAAACAAGCGAAAAAAATGTCACGAGAGTTAGGTCAAAAATAATATTACTTAATGCCGAATCAGACTTATTCCAGTTTATTTAGGTAACCTTTCTCGTTCGGTTTGTTACATTTTTT
>CEUZ01029611.1_pt1 | contig 12085 bp, 18 predicted proteins | sample 361511 | NCBI WGS metagenome assembly CEUZ01 (sample SAMEA2622822, study PRJEB7988) | marine metagenome | biome: marine biome (ENVO:00000447); feature: surface water layer (ENVO:00002042); material: "saline water (ENVO:00002010), including plankton (ENVO:xxxxxxxx)" | depth 5 m
GATAATCCAGCACCAGTATATCCAAATGAACCAGATGTAATTATCACATGATCGGTTTTTGCACCGCTCCTGCTCACAATTTTTTTCCCAGTGCCAAACAACGAGAAGGTTATCACAAGTTCCTTTCCCTCGTTAGTGTCTCCGCCAAGTATCTTCAGTCCAAATTCTCTTGCAGCGCCCTGAAATCCTTTAGCCAAGTTTTCTATATTGGATCTCGAAAGTTTTCTTGGGATTGTTAGGGATACGATTCCAAAAATTGGTTTTACCCCCTTGGCAGCAAAGTCACTTACACAAGATACAATGCTTTTTCGTGCAGCATCATCCAATTTCATTTGTGGGGGCAGATCGGTGCTTTCAACAAACGTGTCCACTTTGACAACAAGCTGCTCCCTTCCAATTTTAAACGATTCAACATCCTCCGGAACAAAACTTGCATTGCCTAGTTTGCTCTGAAAAAGTTCAATGATTTTTTTTTCACTTAATTTGCTCATGGCTTTCTTTGATAAGATCCTTTATCTCTTGATCGATCTTTCTAACTTTTTCCAAACTGTCAGATTCTGTAGAGATGCGAATTATATTCTCAGTGTTTGATCTTCTAACCAAAACCCAACTATCCTCGTCAATCATTACCTTAAGACCATCAAGTGTGTCAACATTACCGAATTTTTCTTTCATCTTGTCATGTAATATTTTCAGTATGTTGTCATGTTGTTCCGAGTCATACCCTACCTTGTCTCGTATTATGTGGTATTTTTCCATAAAGTTTAGTGCGTCTGTAAATTTCTCTTTCTTGATTATCGACGCAATCAAGCCGCTAGTTAAAATTCCATCTCTGCAATAGTTAAAGTCAGAAAGTATGAATCCACCGCTACTTCCCTCACCACCAACTTGTGATTCTGTCTCAATCATCTTTGATGCAACATTTGCCTCTCCAACCTTAGAGCGGTAGATGGTTCCACCATTTTGTTTTATGTACTTCTCTACAGATATGCTTGTGTCCTGACTTAGCACAAAATTCTTGCACCCAATCTCAAGCGCCTTTACTACGCCAATTCCCAAGGTAACATCTGGGTTCTTTTTCTCCCCATTAATCACAATAACAAGTCTGTCGCCATCCAGGTCAAATGCAAATCCAATGTCCCTATCCTTCGTATTCGCAACAAGGTCGTTTAGTGCATCTGTGGTTGGGTCTGGTCCTCGAGAACTTTTTTCACGTTCATCGTTAATTGTGACAACGTTGCATCCCACTTTTTCTAGCAACTGTGACGAGAATCCTCTTGCAGCACCACCACCAATGTCAACCGTAACTGCTGGTGGGTCAGGGATTGTACCTATGATTTTGGATGCATCGTCAATATAGGAAGACTCTATCTTGTGTTCCTTGCCAATTTCTGATTTTGGTGGGTTTTGCTCTTTCATTACTGTAGCAAGCTGTTCCTCGGTTATTCCTCTCCCATCTATGATCATCTTCATGCCATTCCATTCTATAGGGTTGTGAGAGGAGGTGACAATTATCCCTGCGCCATATTTTCGTGACTCGCGAAATGCTACGGGTGTTGGTGCTATACCCAAATCATAAACATCTATTCCAGATTCCATTAGTTGCGCTTTAACGGTCTCTGCTATCATCTGTCCTGTTGGTCTGGTATCTGTTGCAATGACACATTTCTTTGAATCTATCAATGTGGAAAAGTTTTTTGAAAATTTCAATATGTCACGTAGTGTTAGGTCTTTTCCAACAATGCCCCTAATTCCTGAAATTGTTACTTTCAATGTTTCCAACTTAGATACGCTTTTTATTAAACTCTGAGAGGAAATGGTTAGTGCCTCGATAGCTCAGCCTGGTAGAGCGAACGCCTCGTAAGCGTTAGGTCGCGAGATCGAATCTCGCTCGAGGCTTTGATAAAATTTCTTTTCAGTTACAACTTTTTAAAATAATTTTAAGAGTTTTCAGCTTTGTCAGTTAGGGCTTCTATGTCAGTTTCTAGTTCTTCTCCTAAACCTTTCCACCATTCGTCAGCTTGTTCCGTCATACTCCCCTCAAGTAACCGTAAAATGCTCCTTTATAGATCTGCCGGTTTGTAGTTTAGTTACTTATTTCATCTGATTCTTTTTTCTTTTTCTTATGTAGTTTCTGTACACAATGATTGCCATCGCACCACCTGCACATGACCAAAAAACAGGCCATCTAAGTTCTGACTCTGTCATTCCGATGAACGAGTAAATAGTTCCACCAATTAGAATCAGACCGATGATTTCCATAATTTTTGACATTGTATGAAATTAACATCAAAAAGATATATGGCTTTATAACAACAGACTTTCGTGGACAAGACTCTGATGGTAGTATTGGGTTTCCTCATGATTGGAATACCAATAGCGTTTATCTCACCAACTACTGGGGAACTTCGAGAACAACCATTCATTCCGTTGTTTTATGCCTCTATTGGTGGAATAATTGTAGTTATAGTTTACAGTGGATATAAGGGAAAGAAAGCAAGACAAAAAGCAAACAGAGAAAGAAGAAGAAAATTTAAGAAATAATTTTTACATTTCTAGACCAAAAGATTCTGCAACATCAGCAAATTTTCTGTATTGGTCGAGATATTGTTTTCCTTTTGGAGTAATTACAAAAACATTTTTTCCGTCGTATTCTATTTTGTTGACAAGACCTGCACCAGTCAAGTTGCTTACAAATTTCTCTAATCTAGAATGTGAAAGATTAGCCTTTGTTAGCAAAGAAGTGGTTTTGATTCCTTCTTGACCGCATTGATCTGTAGCTACCAAGAGATCGGCTACAATTTGCATGCTGGTTCTATATACGACCATTAATGAATTTGAGTTTCACTCTGATATAAGAGTATAACTGTAAAAGTGATCAAATACATATAATATTAATTTGATTTCGTAGGTATTGTCTTCAGAACCCGCTATTCCATGGTTTGATAATTTCATCGGAGTAGCTTACCGTTATTATGAAATACGTATGAATGTAGTCCCACTATTTTCTGATCTAAAGGAGGCACAGGTTTTTTGGAGGGAAACAATTCATTGGTGGAACGACCACTCGATCAAAATTAGGTTTGTCGAGACTGGTGACACTTACTGGTTCATACTTGGTGGAGAATCACGTAAGGCTCAAGACAACAAATTTCTTTTCAAAGTACTTCCAAAGTCTGAACATTATGATCGGTTCAAGAAGGGACATGAAGGAAGTGCGTATCTGCGTTTAGGTACTTGGGTAAAAAAGTTCAAGAAAGATGTAAAGAACGACGCAAAGTGTAACTGCGGTCACATAAAGGAGGATCATGAAGAAGGAAATGATAACGATGCTTGTCTCTTTGAAGACTGTGACTGTGAGAAGTTTGAAACTTTCCAAGTAAACTTGGTAAAAAAGAAGAAAACTGTCACTAATATCAAGTTCCTTACAGAGGCTGAAGTAAAAGATGATGTGTTAGCGTGGAATTGTTTTTCAGTTAACAAGTATGCGGAAAAAGATACTAACTAATTATCTGAAAGATCCACTCTTACATGATCGCCAGGATAAAACTCTGAAAGTTTTTTTGAATAGCAGTCACCACACAAATGTCCATCTATCTTCCATTCTTTCATAGGCAAGTATGCATGTTCCATGTCTCCATCACAAACTGCACATTTTTCAGAGTTCATACATGTAGTCACTTTTGATTTGTTATAAAAACCATATTTTGTTAAATACAAGCTTTTTTTATAAATTACCGGTAGAATGTCTGGTCATTGTAACCTCCTGCAAGATTTTACTCTGGCCGGATGTCTGCCTTTTTAAATTCCTGAAAATGTTTTTTTGATGTATTCTATCTCTTCCTGTTCTTGCCTAATTTTTGAGTCTATTACTTCTAACATGGATTTGCCATAAACCTGATTTGAGAAAAAGTTGTGAGCAGTGTTAGCCTCATCTATCTTTTCTTCAACCTTAGAATCTTCAAGAAACTTTGTTACGACCTTGTCTGTAGTTTTTAGGACTTTTGTAAACAATCCATTGTTTTGAACCATCTTTTCTAGTTCAGAAATATCCTTCTTGAAATCATCATTTTTTCCTATAATGTTTTTGTGAACAATTCTTGCAGTAACTGCAACAAAAAGATTCTGTGCATATTTCTTGTATCTATTTTGTGTATTACTCCTGTCGTATCCCAATTCATTTTTGGCATACTCACGAATTAAGTGTGGGAATAGAAAGTAACGATAGTCACATTCCAATTCATCATCAAATACAGTTTCATATTTTGCACCCTTGGGAAGATATTTCCCTATACCACCATACACGTCATTTGGCCTCTGTTCAAAATATGAGACCATTGAGGCAATCGCAGTATCATCTTTAATTCTACATTTTTCTTTTTTATCTGATAGGTATTTGTTGTAAATTTCATCACCGTTGAATTTAGCTTTCATGGAAGATGGTAGGTTAAGCCAGGAACCCTGTTGATGTTCGTAGAAATATCCTACTCTTTGTAACATAGAATGTATTGCTATATGATAATCCTCTAGTGAAACATAGTCTTTACCTTTAATGGCATTCTGAGAATTTCTGAATTTTGTGATGTTTCGCTGATGTTCTTCATCTTTGGTTTTGATAATGGTAACCAAAACTTCTGCATCCAGATTATTTGTCTTCTTCTTTCTATCAAGAATGCTTTTGGATGTTTGCGCACCGTTGACAATTTGCGCTCCACCTAGGCTAATCTTGTTATCTTTCATCGAGTAATTATCTACAGTTATGGTAATCCCATTATTCCATTCAAAGAATTTGTGAGGATCTTCTTCCAGAGTTTTTGTTATTCCTTTGTTAATTGACCCTTTTCCGCCAAGGTGCTTTCTGATATTTGATTCAAAGACATAATGTTCATTCCTTTCTACGAAATCTGCATAGTCAAATGCAGAGACAATACAGCATAGCGCATTATCATGCTCAAGACATTTTTGAATCCTTAAACTGGACTTTTCACCCTTGGCTGGTTTCTTAATGCGTTCCCATAGTGTTTGGTAGACTTGCTCCTTTCCTACAACTTTCACTTCGCCATCTTCATACTCGTCTACATCATTATCAGTCACGTAAACCAACTCTGTCTTCACGTTTTTCTCATGAAGATGCTTCCAAAGATACTGTAACTCATCACGTCTAATCTTTGACTGTTCTAGTTTTTTGAAACGATCTACATCCTTGACGAACTTGTCAATCGCTCCGACGGAATGAGCTTCACCATACTTTGATTGGAATAATCTAATTCTTTTTTCCGAGGTATCTACCAAATACGCATCGATTCCACAATCATATGCACCATCAATTATTGCATTTTCTGCAACGTCCTCCAGTACCTCTTCAACATACAACAAATGCCATAAGAGATAGAGATGTCCTTTCTCAACTTCGTTTTTTGCATCCTTCATGAATTCGGTAATACTTGCATCAACTGCATGTGTTGCAAATCCCTCAAGAGGTGCGCTTGATTGCTGAGATAGAAGAGCACGTCCCTCTTCACTATAATCTAAGAGAGTTGCTTCTTTAGATGTCAATTTTGTACTTGCTTTTTTGTCCTGCTTAAGAAGTGGTGGGTGATTATGAAATAACCAAGATCAAAGAGGTGAGGGAGAGATTTGAACTCCCGACTCTAGGCTTTGCAGGCCCATGCACTACCGGACTGTACTACCTCACCGTATCAATAAAAACACAAAATCGGCAATTAACTCTTTAGATTAAAACTTACTAAATTGCTTAGAAGCTAGTTTAACATCCTCAGCCTTGACAGTTTTCCTGCCGGCATGGTTTGCATCGTCGACAGCATTTTTTGCAATAGCTTCAGCTATCTCCTCTATGACTCTTCTAAGCTCGGCAGCAGATTCATCACTAACTCGCTGTGCTCCAGATTTTTTTAAAATGCGATACATCGCAGATAATCCTAATTCTGATGATTTCATACTCTTTTTTGTTAAATGTACGATAAAAGATCATTAGTAAAAAAATTCCACTACAAGTATGAGCAAAACAGACTATTTTAGGCAGACGAGGTTATCTGTTGTATGACTTGGCTTTACGATTCGCATATCCATCTCTCTGATGCAGAATATGAAGATGAAATTCCTGTGATTATGAATTCAATGGGAAGACTTTCCATCAAGGCATGCTGCGTCTCGATGGATTACTCTTCCTCGACAAAAACTCTCGAGCTTGGTGAACAAAGCGACCTAGTCTTACCGTTCATAGGTGTTCACCCAGAAAAAGCGCAAGATGATGCAGAGTCTGTATTCAAAATGATAGATGAAAACAATGCAAAAATTTCAGGAATAGGCGAGATTGGATTAGATACAACATACACAAACTCCGATGACGAATTCAAAAAACAGGAAGAAGTTTTCAAAACTCAACTTTCACTTGCGGAAAAATTTGCAAAGCCTGTCTCAATTCATTCCAGGAAAACACTTGACGAGATATTAGAGATCTTGCCTTCATACAAAGTTCCTAGTGTTTTATTACATTGGTTTGACGGAAGTAAGAAACAACTGCAAAAGGCAATGGATTTGCAATGCTATGTTTCCTTCGGACCTGTTATGGTTTATTCACAGGACAAACAAGTGTTGCTGTCAAAAGCAAATAGAGACAGAATACTAGTAGAAACAGACGGTCCGGTAAGATTCTCTAGGTGTTTTGAAAACAAGACTGCCCAAATTGACTTTATTCCAAGCATAGTTTTTTGTGCGTCCAAAGTTTTACACATGAATTATGATGAGTTATGTAACGTAATAGAACAAAACTCTCAGCGCTATCTGATTCTATAGGTATAAAATACAGTCCAAATGCAATTAGTCAGTGAATAGGATAAAACGACTTTCAATGGAGGTTCTAAAAGACAAACGTGATATGTTTGGAGTCGATTTTGATAAGAACAAGGAAGCACTAAATCAAATATCTACAATTAGATCTAAGATTTTAAGAAACGAACTGGCTGGATACATTACAAAATTTATCAAAAACGAGCTTAGAAATGAGGAAATGAAAACAAAAGCTGCAGAAAGTGAGGAAGAGGTGCCAGAAGGGACAGCACCTACTCAGCCTGAACCAGCAAGTGAGCCTGAACCAGCAAGTGAGCCTGAACCAGCAAGTGAGCCTGTGGTCGAGGAGACTCCTGCTGACAAAGTACAAGATTAATTTTGAACTAATTCCGGTCTAATGCATTGATTACTGTGAAACTACTTGGCGGTGCCAAAAAATCATTTTCTACTGACAGAATAGTTTTGGAAAAAAAGACAGATACAATAAACGAATTGATTAGCCACCTTGTCGAAATGAAACCAAAAGACACATTAGAATTCGATACAAAAAACCTGCTTATAGCTGTTAATGGCGTTGATTCATCGGCACTGAAAGGCTATGACACAAAGTTGAGTGACAATGATGAGATTAGCATAATACCAATCATACATGGAGGTTCTCGCAGAATACAGTTTTCCATCGGCAAGTCAAGTGTGGAGATATTTGATGTTCTATTTCACAAGGACCTTCACAGAGATTTTTTAGATGATCTTAGAACTAGCCACAAGCAGCTGATAATTCAGGCAATAAACCCAAAATTTCTTCTTAGTGCACAGCATGCAAAAAAAATACTTGCAATCTCTTTCCAGGCTAAAAAAGCAAATACCATGTTATCAAAAAAAATTGAAACGGACATTTTGCTTAGGTTTGCAACCACCACACAAATATCAGAAGCCATTATGACTGCTGGAAGAAAGATGAATGAAGATTTCTTGGTAATAGCAATAGGGAAAAAACCCACTTTGAGTAGACTTTATTCAGAACTCAAACCATTCCTCAACCAGAAACCGCTTTCAAGAAACAACCAGCCATTCCTAAAAAAGCGATTCAATATATCAAAAAATAACCTACTGGCTGTGCAATCAAGTGATTCACTCGAAGACATTATTGTTGAAAAGGCTGCGGTACTAGTCTGACATTCGCTTTGTCTTATCCAGACTGAAAATCTCACTATCTTTTAGAATTGATATTCCAGTCTTGTCACCAAGAATTTCAATTAGTATAATCCAATCCGGTTGATTAAGTGACACTTTGTTTGGAAATATTTTTGCAATATCAGTAATTATCTCAGTCGATGATACATCAGTATTACGTTTCTCAATTGTAATTCTGTAAGAATCATCTTGTTTTATGACATCCTTTAACTTGATTACACTTTCTGTAATTTTACCCATTTCTGTTTCAGTTATAGTCTGAATTGGAATCATTCTAAGACAGTATCTGATGAGCCATGGTTCTTCAACAACTTTGTCTTTAACCCATTCTATGATCCTTGATGTCTCGATGCTGGTTTTAACCAATAAAATTCCCCTCATTCCAACATTTAGTATTTCTGGTTCCTGGTCGCCAACCTCACCAAGTATTTTTCCTATCTCATTTTTCGTTTCCGGCTCAAGATTCCTTGCACATGTAACAAGCAGATTCAATTTAATTCCTTTATCATTTCCTCTGATATGCTGCCCTTCCTAAGAATATTCACATTATTATTTTCAATTTCAACAATTGTTGACGCCCCTTCACTTGAAATTACTCCACCATCCATGAACAAGTCATATCCATTCAAATTTTCATCACATTCCTTTGGATCATTAAATGGTTCAGTGCCGGAGATATTTGCACTCGTTCCCACCAACAACTTACATTCCTTAAGAAGAGATAAAGCACATTTACTATTTGGTACCCTGACAGCAATTTTCTCACCAAGTGAGAGTGATTTTTGAATATCCTTGTCTTTCAGTTTCAATATGAGCGTGATTGCACCTGGCCAAAATTTTTCTGCAATTTTTTCTTCTAGTGGGTTAAACTCCGCAATCTTTTCTAATTCCTCCTTTGAATATCCAATTACTGGAAGTGGTTTTGTTTTTTCCCTTTTCTTAATTTCATAAAGGGTTAATACTGCATCACGGTTGTATGGGTTACATCCCAAACCGTAGACAGTGTCCGTAGGAAACACTATAACTGCACCATTGTTAATTGCACTCACTGCTTTCTGTACATCATCGTCATTACATGAAATTTTCAAATTACTTTCATTATGTGGTAGTTGTCTCTAACTAAATATTTAATCCAAAGTCATCTGAGAATTCCCTAAAAGTTTTGTATGCTGAGAGAAATTCTCTTCCTGATGGACTGATTTTATAACGACATGATCTTTTTGAGTTCACCTGCTCCAAAAGACCTTGCGAAACTAGGTTGCTCAGGATTCTTGATAGCCGTCCATGGGAGATGTTTGCGTTTTTAATAATATGTGTGACAGTAGCACCCTCATATTCATCAATTTCCTGCATTGTTGTGTCTAATATTTCCCCAACAATCTTGATTTGTGTTCTATTTCCTGCCATATCTTATCCCCAGTTTCCTACATTTGATTCCGATTTATTATCCAATATATTGTGATGATAAAAAATTTTGACCAGAGGATTCATTCTTACAAATTTTCGTCGAATGTAACTTTTCGCAGAGGAATTTTTGAGACTGGAATTCCAACCGATATTAATCCACCAATCTTCATTATTATTGAGGCTACATACAAAATGGTTTCAGGGAATACAAACGAGTACCAGCCAATAAACTCACCAAATCCCAAAAGCCCAAGTCCAATTGCCACAAAGAGAGTTGTTTTTTTTCTTCCCTGAGCATATGATATCATAGTTTCTATTGCACCATATACTAACAGAATAAATGAAACAGCACGGAGTATGGTTTCAACATAACCGAATGACACCAAAAATAATGGTAGAACTCCTATGGATCTAAAGTACCTTGATTTTGGGAAAAAAGTTTTGATAGTGTGGGAGAAAGCGATAAACCAGTATCCAACTACTTGTGATGCAATACCAAGCATTGAGATTCCCGTGTTAATGTCTCCAGTTTCAAAAATAACATCGTCAAGAATAAAACCACCTGCTAATATTCCAAAACCAATTCCTATTGCAAAGAACGCTATGGATAACCTGAATAGTGTAGGACTTCCAGTATTTTTGAATCCTATATACGAAATGATACCAATAATAATACCAACTAAAAATCCAATCGAGTTTAGTGATATTTCAAGAAAAAATTCCAATTATGCTGACTCTGTTGCTGTTTTAAATAAGGTTTGAGAACAAGTTTTCTAACTTTTTGATTCATTCAACGTTAATCCCATTCATCCAGAGTGCCCGATGTTTGGCCTTCCGTACTTCCGGCATAATCTCCAAGTATATCAGAATATCTAGAATCGGAATGTGCAACATATCTAACGTATTCCCCATAACTCATTTCTAAATCGCATTTTGTACATGTAACCAAAGAAAAATCTGGAGTCAATTCTGCATCTTCCTTACACTTTGGACATTTTATCTTCATATTATAGGATAACCGTGTTATCTATTATTACTATTGATCTGAAAAAAATAAAAGGAGTGACAATTAACCAAAATCATGTCTCGTGTCTGTACAAAATGTAAAAATGAAATCCCTGACAATGAGGAATTAGAGCCAGTTCCGGCATCGTATCCATGCTGTACAAAATGCTGGGGAGAGTGGAAAGAAAATCGTGTCATGGTGATAAATGAGATGAGGTTAGACATGTCATTGAAGGATCATCGAAAGCTTCTAAAAAAACATGAGAAGGTCTTTGTTGGTGTAATGACTCCGGAGGGAGATGTAGTTGATTATACAAACGAAGACAATAGAAATCCAGAAGAGCGACCAGCCTAAAAGCCGACAGTTTTTCTAGCGTTTTCTGGAACAAGAAGAAGAAACTTCTTTTTTGACTCATCATCCAAGTTCTTAACTATATTTTGGATTGAAAGTGATATGATCTCTTGATTCGAGAGTTCCAGGCTGAGGAATATCTCAAGAATTCCATCCAAGTTGAATGCTATTATCTTTTCAGGAGAGTTGATGATCTGTTTGATGTAGTTTGAGAACATAATCTGTCTGTTTTCCTCAGAAATTGTACAAAGCACCTCAAGCCATGTCTTAAAGAGCTTTGAGAAGTTTGGAAACGGTATTGTTGGTCCTGCGTCTAGAGCATTGTTAATGATTTCTAATTTTTCAGGTTCTGACATTGTAAAAAATTCCATCATCCTCTTCTTCAGAATGGGTTTTCTAAGAAAATCTGGTAGATTTGCTAGTACAATGATTATGTTTCCTGCATAATTTGGCTCTGACAATACTAACTGTTGGTAACATATGGTATTAACCATAACTTGTTGTTGAATTAAATAGCTCAAAACCACAACATCTGTGTATGCCTTCAACCGTACTAGTGGGTGGCTTTTTTGGCGATGAGGGAAAGGGGAAAATTGTCTCATATCTGGCAAAAAATGATAATCCATCAATTGTTGTTCGTGGAGGAGCAGGACCAAATGCGGGACACACAATCAAGGACGGCAGCACCACTTACAAAGTACGCATGCTGCCAAGTGGATTTTTAAATAAAGATGCCAAGGTCATGATTGGACCGGGAGTAGTTGTCAACCCTGAAGTCTTTTTTAAAGAAATAGAGGAGTACGGCGTTTCTGGTAGGGCATTCTTGGACAAGCATTGTGGAATAATTGAACAGAATCATCTTGATCAGGATTCCAAAGGCAGATTGAAGGAAAAAATTGGCAGTACGGGATCAGGTACGGGTCCTGCAAATGCTGAGCGTGCAATGAGAACTCTAAAGATGGCTAAGGATGTTGACTCACTTTCATCATATGTTATTGATGTACCAAACGAAGTAAACTCTGCGTTAAAAGATAAAAAAAATGTCCTAGTTGAGGGCACTCAGGGCACTCATTTATCATTATGGCATGGAACTTATCCATTTGTAACATCTAAGGATGTCACTGCGTCGGGAATATGTGCGGACGTTGGTTTGGGTCCAAAGAATGTGGATGAGGTCATAGTTGTATTCAAGGCATACTTGACGCGTGTTGGTACAGGACCAATGGACAATGAGCTTAGTGCAGAGGAAACCGAGAAAAAAGGATGGGCAGAGTTTGGTACAGTAACAGGAAGACCTAGGCGTGCAGCAGAGTTTGA
>CEUZ01056026.1_pt1 | contig 12085 bp, 11 predicted proteins | sample 361511 | NCBI WGS metagenome assembly CEUZ01 (sample SAMEA2622822, study PRJEB7988) | marine metagenome | biome: marine biome (ENVO:00000447); feature: surface water layer (ENVO:00002042); material: "saline water (ENVO:00002010), including plankton (ENVO:xxxxxxxx)" | depth 5 m
CATTATTGTTACCTTGCCTTTAAAGGACTGTAAATCAATCATTTCCATTCCAAGGTCAGGTAAGCTCAGGGCCGGCAAGCTTTTCCCTAGTTCTGATTTTTTTCCAATTAGGGTTAAAGGTTTCCCATGAAGCGTAATAACCTGAATCTCCGCATTCCAAGCGAGACTTGCAAAAGCAAAAACTCCTGTTAAAAATATGAAAAAGACAGATAGTGTTTTTCTGTACATTTGTTTTCTCCTTTTATTGAAATAAACTAATGGTTGAATTTAACATAATAAATGAGCTTAAAAAAAATATAAAAGCATGCACCTTTTGTGAAGTTGATCTTCCTTACTTACCTAAACCTATTTTTTCATTTTCTGAAAAATCAAAAATTCTGATTGTTGGCCAAGCCCCAGGAATTAAAGTACACCAGTCTGGTGTTCCTTGGGATGATGCGAGTGGAGAAAGATTGCGTGAATGGATGCAAGTATCAAAAGAAAAGTTTTATGATACAAAATATTTTTCCATTGTCCCTATGGCCTTTTGCTATCCAGGCAAAGGGAAATCTGGAGATTTGCCTCCACCTCCTGGGTGCGCTGAAAAATGGATGAACCCGATACTTGAAAAGATGCCTAATATAAAACTTATACTTTTAATAGGCCAGTATGCGCAGAGCGGGTATTTAAAAACCAAGAAAAAATCTACTTTGACAGAAACGGTAAAAAACTGGCAGGAATACCAACCTAAATATTTTGTGTTGCCTCATCCTTCACCTAGAAATAATATCTGGTTGAAAAAAAACCCGTGGTTTGAAAAAGAGCTGATACCGCAGCTTAAGGTAAAAGTGGATAAATTAATTTCTTAATGTTTAAAACTCAACTATGGTAACACCGGTTCCACCCTCTTCACGTCTTCCTGGTGAAAAACTTTTGCAGAGACCTGTTTTTTCCAAATAGTTTTTAACGACCGCTTTGATAGTTCCCATCCCGTGGCCATGAATAATCTTTGCTCGTGTTGTTTTTGTGGCAATGGCATGACTAATAAAGGCTTCCATTTTTATTTCTGCCTCTTCAGAATTCATACCTCTTAAGTCGCAGGATGTTTCGTTTTTTGGTTCCGTTTCAATATGCATTGAAACCTTTTGATTTTGATTTTTTTTGCTACTTTTTTTTCTAGGATTGCCACGTATTGATGAGGTTTCGACTATGGTTTTGATATTACCCATTCGAACCCGCACATTTTTTTTTCCTTGCGTTGACTCAAGAAGCGTCGCAATTGTTCCTAGATTTGAAATTAAAATTGTATCGCCGGAACTTAATTGATCTGCAGTAAGGTTCCATTCTTCCAAATTGTAATCCAGTCGCAAGGAAGGGGTTTTCATGGCTTGGATTTCCTTGTCGACTTTTCGTATTATAGGTATAGACTTCTCTCCCTTAATTTCCTCAATCATCTTTTTAATTTCATTTCTTCCCGCTCGAACTTCCTTCTGAAGTTTTTTGCTTTTGTTTTTTTGGAAAGTTTTTTCTTCTTCGCGTAGCTTTTGTGTAACCTGATTTTGTTCCTGATTTAATTGTTCTAATTCGAGTTTTAATTGTTTGATCTCTTCTTGGTCTTGATGAATTTGCAAGCGTTGTTGGGTAAGGTCTTCCAATAAATTTTCCGCACGTTGATCCTTGCTTTTATATATGCTGCGTGCATGATCAATAATTTTGCTTTGTAAACCTAAACGTTCGGCAGTGTCAAGCGCGGCACTTTGCCCTGGAGCGCCAAATATCAATTTATAGGTTGGGCTGTTTGTGTCTAAATCAAATTCGGTGCAGGCATTCAGAAACCCTTCTTGAGTTTGTGCAAGTATTTTTAGTGAAAAATAATGTGTGGAAACTAAAGTCATAATATTTTTTCTTTTTAACTCTAAAAGAATGGACTCGGCGAGAGCAGCTCCTTCGTTCGGGTCAGTGGCTATTCCGAGCTCATCTAAAAGTACAAGAGAACCAGAGGAAGCACTTTCAATAATGCTAATTATTTTTTTCAAATGGCCAGAAAATGTAGAAAGCTTTAATTGTATATTTTGTTCGTCGCCAATATCAGAATAAATTTCTGGAAAAAAAGGGATACAAGAATGTTTTTGTACAGGAAGATACAAACCTGATCTCACCATTAAAGACATCAGTCCAATTGTTTTTAAGGTTACGGTTTTACCACCTGTATTAGGGCCAGAGATGATAACCACCTTTGTTGATTCTTTCCATTCGATAGTGTTTGGTACAACGGTTTCACCATCCAGTGCTAATTCTGGATTGCGAGCCTCTCTTAGTTCCATTTTAAACTGTTGATTTATCGGGCACTTTATGGCATCCATGGTTTTTGCCAAGCGAGCCTTGGCATAGATAAGATCAAGGCTTGTCAAGATTTTTAAATTGTTTTGCAGGGGTTCTTTATATTTATTGGTTTCTATTGAAAGGAACTGTAATATTGCTGCTTTTTCCTTTGCTACTTTCAGCCTTGCAATTTTTAATTGGTTGTTCAGAGGTACCACTGATGCAGGCTCAATAAAAAGTGTTTGTCCACTCCCTGAGATGTCGTGAACAATTCCATCTACCTTTGATTTAAATTCAGAGCGTACAGGTATTACCAGTCTTTCCTGCCGTTCAGTTATATAAGAGTCCTGTAAGGCTTCTTTTATTGTTGTGCTGGAAAAAATTTTTCGTATTTTTTCTTCAAGTTTATTGCGAGAAATTTCGATTTCGAGTATCGCTTGCTTTAATTCAGGCGTAGCATTTTCCTTAATGTTTCCTTCGTCATCGATACAACGAATTAAATCTTTATAAAATTCTTTTAAAGAATCTAGTTGTGAGATCTTGTTTTTAATTAATGGGAAGGAACTTTTTTTTTCTACATCTTTACAAAGGTTTTTACAGAGTCGTAGTAACTTTATAATAATGAGGCATTGACTTGCGTCGATTGTTTGTTGCTCTTCAACGTCTTTTAAGATGGGGTGAATATCCTCAAAGTGATCCATGGAAAAAGATTCCAGTGAATCGATTAAAGCTACCATTTCCTCCGTTTCATCTAGTTTTTTTTCAGCTTTCTCGAACTCTATTTCAGGTTTTAACCGAAGGCAAAAACTGTGGGTGTATGGTGAACAGGTGTGGTTCGCCAATGAGCGGGTGATGCGATCCCAGCCTAATAAATTCATAGATTTTGCTAAAAGAGAATGAGTGTCTATTCTGGAAGATTTTCCATCACTCATGGCAGGGATTGAACCAGCGTTGTTTCTAAAAGTATGTTGACCTTCGCATCATAAAGGCGGTGAGGATCGCGAAATCTTTTATACCCATAAAGTAATACTGCGAGATCTTTTTTGATTTTATTTTGATAGCTGATTTTTTTTTCTCCTGCAACCAGCTTGTTGTTTTGATTTTGTATTTTTTGCGTAGTGATTGTTACTATTTTTTCGAAATCTACAGTGTCCGTATTGAAAAAAAGGTCATATTCGACAATGTTTTCTCCCATTACTTCAAATAGGTTTTTTTCTTTTCGCTCAACAAATAGGGTAGCAATTTTCCCATTTCGGTTATTCGGTCTAGGGCTTTCTGGACCTGGAAGTTCGAGAGAGGCAAGATTTTTTCCTTTATTTAGACGTGCCCAATGTATAGCACCAAGGTGATTATTTTCTCGGGTCATACGCACCCTACTTGGATTCAAACTTCTTTTTTGTTTTTTAATCCATTCTATTAAACTTGGGATCTCATTTTCTGGAAGAAAATGTCCTCCATGGGCCATACCTTTTTCTTCATGTTCCCGATAAACGACGGGGTAATGCATATCAGAGAGTATTTTGTTTACCCGGCGACTAAGTTGTATTGGGAAAATCGGATCGTGGGCTCCTTGAATCATATAAATAGGAGTATTTCTTAGGTTAATAAGAAAATTCATAAAGCGCGGTGTGATGCTTCCCGCGATAGGTATCAGCCCGGCAAATCGATCGGGGTAAAACATTCCAATAGTGTAGACACCAATGGCTCCGTTAGAAAGTCCGGCAAGAAAAACTCGATTATCATCGACATTATATTGTTCACGAATATGATCTAATAAAGCTAAAACCATATCTTCTGCTGGACGCGCCCACCACGCGCCCATAGGATAAGAAGGACAAAGAACAATAAATTCATCGTTCAGTCTCTTGGCCCATTTAGCAACTGTATTATCACCGCTGCCTCCCATTCCATGTAAAACAATAACCAAAGGCAAAGGAGTATTACCTTTTTCAGGGTGATATAAAGCGTATGAATAATCTTTTCCTTGGGTCTTAAATTTTAATCCTTTTTGTAGACCACGTTTTCCTGGAATGGAGCTGTTCCGTTGTGTTAAAAGGGTTTTTATGGATGCGTGAGACACTTTTTGGACTTTAAGTCGATTGAGTATTTTTATTTCTATATCTGAATCATTAGTGGATAAAAATAGATCAATATCCGACTTTAGATCAAATTTGTTTTCCTTTCGACTCGACTCGATACCAGTCGAACAGGAAAAAGAAAAGAATAGGATTATAAAAATTTTTAGTATTTTCATGTTTAACACAGTATCGGAAATTAAAAAATTTGTAAAGCCTGTAAATGATTAATTTTATTGGATTTTTTGGCTATCCTGAGGTAGTATTTCAGTAGCTTAATGCTATTGAAATAATTTAACTCTTCTAACGGCTTACCTGATGAATCAAATACGAATACCAGTTCAGAACCTTTTAAAAACCTTTGCTTTTGGGAAGTTGATTATAGGTGATAACCGAAAAGGTAACCAGGAAACTTCTCAGTTGACCCGAATGTTTACGCTTAAAAAAAATAATATGGAATATGTTGGTCAATTAAGAATTAGCCCCGAGGAACCGACCGTGAAAGTTGAAATTTTTAATGAAACTTATTTCGATTTATTCGCTCAGCCTAAATCTGCGGTACTGGAAAATTTAACTCAAAAAGTTTTAAGCAGAATAAAAAAAGAGAATCAGATCTCCGACTCTATCAAAGCGTTAATGAAAGATTATGCGGAGAGTCAAAGACTGTCTGAAGTTGAGTCTAGATCCATTGAACAAAATATACCAGAGGGTGAAAAAGATATAGATGCAATGTTTGATAGGCTCAATCAAGAATATTTTAACGGAAAGATTCAGGCTTCAGTTAAATGGGGACGTGATGTAAAAACCAAAAATAAGAGAGGTTTCTGTTATGGATCTTACGATGAGAACAAAAAACTAATTCGTCTTCACCCTCGTTTGAAACAGAGCTTTGTTCCTTTCTATGTTCTAGAGTTTACTCTCTACCATGAAATGTGTCACCAGTTTGCTCCGTCTTATAAGAGAAATGGATCCTGGCAGAGTCATCACCCGGAGTTCAAAAAGAAGGAAAAAGAATATCGGAATTTTAAAGATGCATGTAACTGGGAAAAAAATAACTGGCATAAATTACTATTGCCAGCCAACCAAGAGAGCTAAAGCCGCAATTAAGTATTCCTCATTGTCGAAGACAGCCAACATACCTAAACTGGTTTTATGCTATGAAAATGATCAAATATTTTGTAAAAGGTGAGAAATTAGAAGCAGTTCGAGCAAGATTATTAGAGTTAGGCGCGTCTAGTTTATCTCTGGTGGGTATAAAAGACTCTGTGATTCGAATAAGGATTAGCAAACGAAGAACACGAGCGCTTTACTGATCATTTCTTTAACGGGCTACTCCATTGATAGCTGATAACCTCAAGTCAGTGAAACGTCGAATCAGCAAAGCAGCTAGGCAAGCTGGAAGAAACCCTGATTCCATTCAGCTTGTCGCGGTTTCTAAACAGGTGTCTTCGGAAAATATTATTACAGCTTATAAAGCCGGGGCAAAATACTTCGGTGAAAATAAAATTCAAGAAGCGGCAGATAAAATAGATGATGTCAACCTTCGAGATGTGGGATGGCATTTTATTGGCCACCTGCAAAAAAACAAGATCAAATATCTTGATTCTAAATTTGACCTGATTCATTCGGTAGATAGTTTATCTCTTGCTGAAAAAATATCTAGCTATTGTGAAAGTCAGGACATAATTCAACTCGTTCTACTACAAGTTAATATTTCTGGTGAGGAATCAAAGTTTGGCATGTTACCCTCTGAGTTGATAGCCCAACTTTCTGTTTTTGCAAAATTAAAGGGGATTCGAATAAAGGGCTTAATGACAATTCCGCCGAAAGACCCGAACCCGGAAAATTCACGTAAATATTTTTCCGAATTACGTTTGTTAAGGGATCGATGCCAAAGCTTAAATTTAAACGGAATTGAACTTAATGAATTATCTATGGGTATGACCGGCGATTATGAGGTGGCGATAGAAGAAGGGGCAACAATAGTTCGAATTGGAACCGCTATTTTTGGATTCCGTTAGCAAAATAAATATTGTTGTTTTAAGTTGAGTAAAGCAATCAAAAAAGGAGAATAGTTTTGTGTTAAAAAATAAAAAGATAGGATTTATTGGTGGTGGAAATATGGCTGAAGCTATTATTAAAGGGATGCTTTCATCTTCTTTGATTAATGGGTCCAATATCCTTGTTTCTGAACCGAACAAAAGCCGGCAATCTTTTTTGATTTCTGAACATAAAATCAAGGTAATCAAGGATAATATTGATCTGGTGGAAAAAACAGATGTCGTAATTGTTGCCGTTAAACCGCAAATTATTCGTCAAGTCTTGAAGGATATTGCCGAACATGTAGATTCAAAAAAACTAGTGATATCGGTTGCTGCTGGAGTTCCTGTCTCACAAATTGAACAAGCCTTGAGCAATGGTAAAAAGAAGAAACTGAGTATTGTTAGAACTATGCCGAACACCCCTTCTGTAGTATTAGAAGGAGCTACTGCGATAACTGCTGGCAAGGGAGTAGGAAAAACAGATTTAAAAATTTCACACGCAATTTTTCAGTCTGTGGGTCTTACGGTAGAAGTTCCTGAAGACCAAATCGATGCAGTTACGGGCTTGAGTGGAAGCGGTCCTGCATATATTTTTATGATCATAGAAGCATTATCGGATGCAGGGGTGAAAATGGGACTATCAAGAAGCGTGGCCAACGAATTAACTATTCAAACGGTCCTCGGATCTGCCTTGTTAGTAAGAGAGACAGGAACATCACCTGGAGAATTGAAAAATCGCGTCACCTCGCCGGGTGGAACGACTATTGCCGGGTTACATGCTCTTGAAAAAGGGAGTCTCCGTGCCACCTTGATGAATGCTGTAGAAAAGGCTACCCTCCGCTCTAAGGAGTTAGCGGAATAGTTTGTTGTCCTATTTTTATATTGGTGATAACAGGACTATGTAAGTTCTTTTAAAAAAAATCTTTTGCTATAAAGCCTAAACCGGCTATTTGCATCGGGCTTTTTTAATTTCTCCCCAAGCAACGGTGCTAAGGCCGATGAACAATAGCCAAGTGGGATGAAGGACATGTTCTGGTTTGTTAAAATACAGAATCAACATCATTACAACTCCTGCCATCGTAATTGTAAGTCCTGTGTAAACGATTCCTAAGCCACTGGCAAAACCATCCGGGTCTTTTAATTCTTTTCTCACTTCTGGTCGTAATTGAACGTTAAACATAGTTATTTTTTTCTTGAAGTGTTTCGTTTAGGCTACCCATCCGATAACCTTTTGGATCAAGGTAGACCGATTGGAATCCCAGTTCTACAAACTTCTCATTCACTTTATTTTTAATATTCGCTGTAAAATTGGAGATTTCTTTTTGTCCCAATTCAATCCTGGCAGTTTCGCCAAAGTGCCGCACTCGTAATTGTTTGAAACCTATAGAAAGCAAAAAGTCTTCAGCTTTTTCTACCATCTTAAGCTTTTGGGAGGTCACGGGTTCGCCGTAGGGAATGCGTGATGATAGGCAGGCCATAGCAGGCTTGTCCCAAATAGAAAGGTTGATTTGACGAGCCAGTTTGCGAACATCCTGTTTATTAAACCCTGCTTCGACCAGTGGACTCTTTACCTCATTTTCACGGGCCGCATCAATCCCCGGTCGGTAATCACCCAGGTCGTCTGTATTAATTCCATTTAGAATAAATGGAAATTTTTTTTCAAATGCTATCTTTTTCAAGCAAGAATACAACTCACTCTTACAGTGATAACAGCGATTGGCAGGATTTGCCAAATAGTTTGGGTTGCTCATCTCTTTGGTATTTATAAATAGATGCTCCGCACCAATCTCTTTAGCCAAATCTCGACAAGCTGTTACCTCTCGACTGGGTAGGCTATCTGAGTGAGCTGTGACGGCAAGAACATTAGTCCCTAAAATACCTTGAGCGATAGAAAGAACTAGGCTGCTATCCACTCCACCCGAAAAGGCGACAAGGGCACGATCCATATTTTGAATCAATAATCTTAATTTTTTTGTTTTTTCGTTTAAAGACATTTTAACTATAAAGAGAATAATAAATAGAGAGTAGCACAAAGAGAAAGAGAAAAAATATATAGTTTTTCTTTCAATAGGAAATGACAGCTAGCTTAAATCAGCCTTTAGCTTTAGTTCTTTTAGCTGTTTTTTATCCACTTTTGAGGGGGCTTGCGTCATCATACAGGTGGCTTTCTGGGTTTTTGGAAAAGCGATCACATCGCGAATCGAATCAGCGCCTGTTAATAGCATGGCAATTCGATCTAACCCCATGGCAATGCCGCAATGTGGGGGGGCCCCATATTGTAGGGCATCAAGTAGAAAACCAAATTTTGCTTCCGCTTCTTCTTTTTCGATGCCGAGGAGTTTAAACATTTTTTCCTGCACCTCCTTTTGGTGAATACGAATACTACCTCCACCAATTTCGTTACCATTTAAAACTAAATCATAAGCACGAGCCTTGATGGACCTTGGGTTCGACTCAAACTTGTCTAAATCTTCCTCTCGAGGTGCGGTGAATGGATGATGCATCGCATTATGTCTTTTTTCTGCTTCGTCATATTCTACCAGTGGAAATTCAGTCACCCAGATAAAAGCGTTCTTCGATTCATCGACAAGATTTAATAGCTTCGCGACTGCTAGACGTAAATGGGCCAATGCATCGGCGACAATTTTTGGTGTGTCGGCAATAAATACGACCGTATCACCTGGTTTGCTTTCTAGTTTCTCCAGCATGCGGTCGAGCATTTCCTGTTCAAAAAACTTGATAATGGGAGATTGCAATTCATTTTCCTGAACTTTAATCCAGGCCATTCCTTTCGCACCATATGTTTTTGCGATTTCTGTTAAATCATCAAGCGCTTTTCTGGATAAAGAGTCAGCACTATTTTTTATGTTCAAAGCTCGAATTTGTCCGCCAGACTCTAAAACATCAGCGAAAACCTTAAATTTTGTGCCTTGGACAATCTCTGCCAGATCTACAATTTCCATATCAATTCTCATATCTGGCTTGTCCGTTCCAAAACGGTCTATTGCCTCTTGGTATTTCAAGATTGGAAATGGAGTAGCAATATCTTGATTCAATACTTCCTTGTAAATTGCCGCCATCATTTTTTCAATTATTTCAAAAAGTATTTTTTCATTGCCAAAAGACATTTCAATATCGATCTGAGTGAACTCAGGTTGTCGGTCTTGTCTTAAGTCTTCGTCACGAAAGCATTTAACGATTTGAAAATACTTATCCATTCCCGAAACCATTAAAATCTGTTTGAATAATTGCGGAGACTGAGGCAGTGCATAAAAACTTTGTGGGTTTAGCCGGCTAGGAACCAGGTAGTCACGTGCCCCTTCAGGGGTGCTCTTGGTCAGCATTGGTGTTTCTATTTCCATAAAGCCATTGCTGTCCAACACATTGCGGACCGTGCGAGTAATATCGTAACGCATCTTTAAATTTTTCTGTAACTCCACTCCACGAAGGTCCAAAAAACGATACTTTAAACGCAGTGCCTCCGAAGTATCCTGGGGCTCCCAGGGAGAGATAGGCGGAGTTTTAGATCGATTGAGTATACTCAGCTCATCAACGTAGACTTCAATTTTTCCCGTTTTTAATTTTGGGTTGACCATGTCATCTGGGCGTGAACGCACTGTTCCCACAACACCAATTACGAAATTACCACGAATTGATTGCGCATGTTCATGCGCTAATTGATCAATTTGTGGATTTAATACTACTTGGGTTAATCCATACTTATCCCAAAGATCGACGAATATTAATCCGCCATGGTCTCGACGTGTGTGCACCCATCCGCAAAGAGTAACTTTCTTATCGATATCTTTTTCGGATAATTCTCCGCAATGATGCGTTCTTTGAAGTTCGTTGCTCATTTATGACCTTTAGTTTTTAGCTATTAATTTTGCCTGTCAAAGTTTGAAAGGGCAAAGGGGCTAACTTACTGAAATAAGAGGAGAGTTGCAAGCTATAAATAGGTGTAAAATCAGTAAATTTTTATGATTCGATATTTTGTATGTTTTCTTCGCCTTCGGTCTCTTCCCTCTGTTGTTTTTCAGCTTGAGCCTCTTTTTCAAGTCGCTCAGCTTCTATGCGGGCTCTTTCCTTTTCCAATTGTTTTTTATGCCGCTGATAATCGATGACCATTTGTGGTTTAATTTTTATGGCCAGAGGAATGTTTACAGTGCTGCAGGAGCGCATGCAGACACCACAACCTGTACAAATATTTTTGTCAATTATTGGTTTGTTATCAACCTGGTGAATTGCTCCTGAAACAGGGCAATCGATCACACATTGCTGACAAAATGTATCCCCATAGGCTTGACATTTCTTTTTGTCGAGAATTGCGTAACCCATACTAACGTCAGTTAATTCCTGAACAGGTAACAATGCACCATCAGGGCAAGCAGGAATACAAGGCAGGTCAGTGCACATTACGCAAGGGTTGCGCATTGGGTCAATATAAGGGGTATTGTGAATGAGAAATCCCATTTTTTTGGGCGCTCTTTGAATCGCATCTTTTGGGCAGGCGTTAATGCATTCGTCGCATCGAGAACAGGCCTGCAAAAATGCTTTTTCAGTTATTGCGCCTGGGGGTCTTAAAACCGGAACTCTTTTGGTGATTTTGTCTACGGCCTTGTTGACATGATCAATTTTTGATTGAACATTTTCAATTGCAGGCTTGGCAAAGAAATGAAACCCTTGCCGCATTAAATTCCGCCGGTCGTATTCGGGGTCCTCTTCTTCGCCTTCTTCTAGGGCAAATATATTATTTTCAGTCTCAGGTTCTTGTTCGGATGAGTCTGTCGTTTCTGAAAGAACCTTTTCTTGGTTTTTTTTGTTTATGTCTGTCTCTTCAAGATCTGATGGAAGAGGATCCGGCTTGAATGCAGAAACGAAGCGTTTGAAAAATCCAGGTGTAGAAGGCTCTTCTTTCTCCGAAATGGGTTCAGAAGGTTCTTCTTCAGTGACAGCATCGACTATATCAGATTCCAGCTTTTCCTTTTCTTCTTCAGTAGGTCCTTTTTTATTTTTTTTCGTAGGTTGTTTTTTTCGGTCTTCTTCAACGGCTTCGGCAAAATCGCCTAACTTATCGAACGAAAATAAGTCGCGTCTAGAAACTTCTTTCGGTTCTTCTGGTTCCACCGGAGTGATAGCCTCTTTATCAAGACTAAGTGGGCTTGGAATATCGGCGCTGGAATCGTTTCCTCGCTGGTCTTCGGAAATAAGATCCTCTACACCTCTCTCAACTATTTTCTTCCCCTTAAAGGTTTTCTTTGCAAGTTGATAGCGAAATTTCATCGATTTAAAAAATTGGGTTAGTGGAAATTAATCCTATTTGTTAAGCCAGCCTTGCTCCTGCGCGATATTGTTATAATCGTGCCAATTTTGCGCGTCGGCATTTTCCAGCATGTATTCATCCATGGCTAGAACAAGAGGATGCCCTTTGTTTACGAAGGATTGGACCGTTGGAAACCTGAGTATGAATGTTGTAACGGCCGCTTTACTCAATACCATAATATTTTCATCAGCAAGTACCGTTTGGAGCACTTCATCTGCATTGGTCCCGTTAATGGATTCAAACAGCTGGGCGGTTCTATCTTCTAACTCCGGATGTTCGTCGCAGATAATTGCCGCCTTCATTTGTAGTTCAAGAATATTTTGGTAATCCGATTCATCATATTC
>CEUZ01247603.1_pt1 | contig 12084 bp, 15 predicted proteins | sample 361511 | NCBI WGS metagenome assembly CEUZ01 (sample SAMEA2622822, study PRJEB7988) | marine metagenome | biome: marine biome (ENVO:00000447); feature: surface water layer (ENVO:00002042); material: "saline water (ENVO:00002010), including plankton (ENVO:xxxxxxxx)" | depth 5 m
CCCAACCATATTTAATATATCTTTTTATTCTATAAGCTCTTTCTCCTATATCGTAAGAATTTCCATGAAAATATATTAATAGAGGATTGTGATTTACTGGCTTGGAATACCAAGCAAGTAAATTTATTTTATCAGTTGTAGGTATTCTAATAGTATCAATATTATATAAATCATAATATTCAGGTTTTTTTGGCTTTCCAGACGTATTAAATAGAATTTTCCTTTGGAATAGAAAAAGCACTAAACCTATAAAAAAATATACAAAAATTGCAGAAAATATGTACTTAATCATTTTAAATATATATATATCTACTTTAAATTATGTCTTTAAAAATACAAACTTTCAATCCATTAAGTAGCTACAATAAAGCTATAAATAAGCTGAAACTAAATGGAATCAGACCTACAAAACAAAGAATGATACTTGCAAAAATTTTATTTGAGAATGGCAAAAGACATGTTTCTGCTGATAGCTTATTTGAAGAAGTAAGGAAAGAAGATAGGAAAATTTCATTAGCTACGATTTACAATACGCTAAAACAATTTACAAATATAGGATTGTTAAGAGAGATTGTAGTAGATCAAAATAAATCATTATATTGCACAAACAAAGAATCACACTACCATTTATACATAGAAGATGAAGATAAAGTAGTCGACATACCAACCAAAAATGTAAATTTAGATATTCCTCAAATACCGGCATGTTTAAAATTACATAATATTGATGTAATAGTGAGAATAAGAACTCTTAAAGAATTAAAAGATATCTAAATTATCAATGACCAGAAGGTTATTATGGTCGCCAAAAAATAAAAAAAATTATTTAAATAATTTCATTAATATTCTTAATAAAAAAAAATTAATAAATAATAAAAATTTTGATAAAGTACACGAATGGAGCATTAATAACAAAGAAGATTTTTGGGAAGAAATTTGGAAATTTGTTGAAATAAATGGAAAAATTAAAAAACCAATAATTGAAAATAAAAATGATTTTATTAAATCTAAATTTTTCAAAAATTCAAAATTAAATTATGCAGAAAATCTTATACAAAAAAATGATTTATCTGACGCTTTAATATTTTATTCAGAATCAGGTGAAAACAGAAGAGTCAAGTGGAAAGAATTAAAAATCAATGTTGGTAAAATTGCAAGTTTTTATAAAAAAAATAATATTAACAAAGGAGATAGAATAGCAGCTATTTTGCCTAATATTCCTGAAGCAGTCATTTCTTTTTTAGGTGCGGCTAAAATAGGCGCTATTTGGTCCTCATGCTCATCAGATTTTGGGCCAAAAGCTGTCATAGATAGGTTTAAGCAAATTAAGCCAAAAATTTTAATAATTTCTAATTATTATTATTATAATGGAAAAAAAATAAAAACTTTAAATAGAATAAATGAAATTATTAAAAAAATACCTTCAATTAAAAAAATTATTATAATCCCTTATGATGATAAAGAAAAAAATTTTGACGTAAAATTTAGTTATCATAGCTGGAATGAAATAATTGCAAAGCAATCTATATTAGATGAATATGAATGTTTTGAATTTAATTTACCTTTATATATTTTATATTCAAGTGGAACTACTGGAAAACCAAAATGTATAGTTCATGGTGCAGGAGGTGCACTTATTCAGCACAAAAAAGAACATAAACTTCATTGTAATATTAAACCAGGTGACAAAGTATTTTATTTTACAACATGTGGATGGATGATGTGGAATTGGCTTGTTTCATGTTTGGCTAGTGAAGCAACAATCATTTTATATGATGGATCACCTTTTTTTCCTAATTATGAAAATTTATTTGATATCATTGAAAAAGAAAAAGTAAATTATTTTGGTACTGGAGCTAAATTCTTAGACACAATTAAAAATAATAAAATACAAATAAACAAAAAATATAAACTTAAAAGTTTAAAAACTATATGTTCTACAGGTTCTCCCCTTGTTCATGAAACCTTTGATTATATTTATGAAAAAATTAAAAATGACATACATTTAACCTCAATAAGTGGGGGAACTGATTTAATTTCATGTTTTGTATTAGGAAATCCAAATATGCCTGTTTTTTCAGGAGAAATCCAATGCAAAGGATTAGGAATGGATGTAGCAATATTTGATGAAAAAGGACAAGAATTAAATAACATGAAAGGTGAATTGGTATGCAAGAGCACATTTCCATCAAAGCCATTATTTTTTTGGAATGACAAAAAAAACATTAAATTTTTTAATACGTATTTTAATAAATATCCAAATATTTGGTATCACGGAGATTATGCAATGCTAACTAAAAATAAAGGATATATTATTTATGGCAGATCAGATGCAACTTTGAATTCTAGTGGTGTTAGGATAGGAACTGCTGAGTTATATAGAGTAGTAGAGAATTTTAATGAGATACTAGAATGTATTGCAGTAGAGCAAAAATATCAAAATGATACCAGAGTAATTATGTTTGTAAAATTAATAAAAAAAAACATATTAAATAATAAATTAATTGATAAGATAAAAAATAGTATTAAATATTCATTATCTCCTAAACATGTTCCTTACTTAATAATAGAAATAAGCGATATACCTAAAACAAAAAGCGGGAAAATAGTCGAATTAACTATAAAAAAAATTGTTAATAATGAGAAAATAACCAATTTAAATTCTTTATACAATCCTGAATGTTTAGAAGAATATAAATCAAAATTAAAAGAGATTAATTAATCTTTATATTTGCATATTTTATAAAAAAATATAATTTATTATTATGCCAAATAAAATCGTTTTTTCAAAATTAGGTGGTCCAGAAGTTTTAGAGTTCATTAATTATGATATAAAAGATAATATAAATGATAATGATGTTAGAATTCAACAAACTTCAATTGGTTTAAACTTTATTGATACATATCATAGAAGTGGTTTGTATCCTCTAAATATTGATTTTCCAATATGTCCAGGTATTGAAGGTGCTGGAGAAATAATTGCATTGGGTAATAAGGTAAATAATTTTAGAATTGGTGAAAGAGTATGTTATGCAAATATACCTTTAGGGGCATACTCAGAAATAAGAGATTTTCCTGCAGATAAATTAATTAAAATACCTAATTATATTTCAAATGACGAAGCAGCGTCAGTTTTATTAAAAGGAATGACAGTTGAATATTTATTTGAGAGATTGCATAAAATAAAAAAAGATGAGTATATATTATTTCATGCAGCTGCGGGTGGTGTAGGGTTAATAGCATGTCAATGGGCAAGATCTGTTGGTTGTAAAATGATTGGAACAGTTAGTACAAAAGAAAAAGAAAAACTTGCCCTAGAAAATGGTTGCTCATATGTAATAAATTACAAAAATGAAAATGTGGTAGAAAGAATAAATGAAATTACAAATGGGAAAGGTGTTAAAGTTGTGTACGATGGTGTTGGAAAAGAAACTTTTGATATATCATTAGAATGCTTATCCTTAAGAGGATTATTAGTTTCTTTTGGACAATCTTCAGGAATGATTCAAGATATAAATTTACACAAAACATTTAATCCAAAAAGTTTATTTTACACTAGACCTACATTAATGCATTACAATAATACTAGAGAAGAATTAGAATATTCATCTTCAACGTTATTTAAGAAAATTAAAAATAAAGAAATAATTCACAATATCAAAAAAAAATATAATTTAGAAGATGCTGCTAAAGCACATGAAGATTTACATTCAAGAAAAACTACCGGGTCGATGATTTTTAAGTGCTAATTATTATTATATAAAATATTTGTAAATAATTTAATGGGAAAATAGTGGCGACCCCTAGGAGAATCGAACTCCTCTTTTCAGGATGAAAACCTGATGTCCTAACCGATAGACGAAGGGGTCTTAAGTTGAACGTTTTTATAGTTTATAAATTTAAATAATTCAAATCAATTAATTATCAAACCATCCTTTATTATAAGCTGAGGTTTTAAATTATTTCCAAAATTATCTGAAGTTATCGTACATCCAAATTCAAAATTAGCAGATTTATTGTTAATTATATTCTCTGCTAAATTTGTATCAATACAGTTAAAACATATTCCTTTTAAGGAATCGCCATGGTTATTTTTAAAAAAAATAAGCAAATGTTTTTCTTTAATTATTCTATAACTGTCAACTTTTAAACCTTTGATAATAAATTTAGGTTCTTCATTCCCATTTCCAAAAGGTTCTAATTTTGATATTTCGTTAAGTAAATTTATATTTACTTCATCAACAGAAATTTTTAAATCATAATAATCAATTTTTTGGAAATAAGATTCTTCATATATTTTTAATGATGTAATTAAATAATTAGCAAAATCATTAATTTTATTTATATCAATTTTAAAACCAGCAGCCATTTTATGTCCGCCCCCACTTATTAATATTTTATTTCTTTTGGCATTTAAAATAATATTTCCAATATCAATGTTTTCTATGGATCTAGCAGAACCTACTCCAGTATTAGTATTAAAAGATATAATAAATGTAGGTTTATTAAACTTATCTACTAATTTACTAGCTATAATACCTAAAACTCCTTGATGCCAATTTTGTCCTTTAATTATTATAAATTTATTATTTTTTTGAGCATTTATTTGCTTAAGAGCTTCTTCAAGTATTGAATTTTCTATTAATTTTCTTTTTTCATTAAGTAACATTAATTTATTAGCAATATTTTCTATTTCTATATCATCATTACTTGTCAAAATCTTAACTGATAAAAAGGGATCATCAATTCTACTTGCAGCATTTAATTGAGGTCCTATAAGAAAACCTAAATCTCTTGTTGAAGGACTGTTATTAATTTTAGAATTATCAATTATCTTTTTAATACCTTTATGTAATCGTTTTTTTAATATCTCAAGACCTTTAATAACAAAATTTCTATTATAATTATTTAAATTTACTACATCACATACTGTTCCTAATGCAACCAAATCAAGATAATTGATTAAATTAGGTTCTTTAATTTTATCATTAAAATAATTGTTTTGTCTTAACTTTTTTCTTAAAGCCATAATAAATAGAAAAGCTATACCAGCAGTAGCTAAGTGATTAAGATTATTCTTTTCATCATAACGATTTGGATTAATAATAGAAAAAACTTTAGGAAATTTTTTTTCACTAATATGATGATCTAAAATAATAGTATCAAAATCACCTTCTTCAAAAATTTTAAAAGCAGTAGTTCCGCAATCCAAGGTTATTAAAATATTAATTTTTTCTTTATTAAATTCTGCAATTATTCTTTTATTTGGTCCATAACCTTCATTTATTCTATTAGGTATCTTAACTGTTACTTCACAATTAATTGATTTTAAAAAATTAAATAAAATTGCAGCAGAAGTTGACCCATCTACATCATAATCTGATATAATGCCTATTTTACTTTTATTGGTAATATTCTCAACTAATTTGTTTATAGATTTTTCCATATCTTTTAAGATAAAAGGATTTGGTAAATTGGAGTTAAAGTTGGGATTTAAAAAATTTTCAACTTCATCTTCTTTTATATTTCTTAAAAATATTATTTTGCTAATTATCAAAGATATATTATGTCTTTGAGAAATCATTAGAGATTTTCGTTCATCACAATCCTTAATTTCCCATTGATTACCTAATAATGATTTATTAGTATAAAAATTATTCAAGACTTTTATCTATTGTAATAATTGCAATTTTTTCTGAAACAAAGTCTAACTCTTCAATTTTAGAAACAGCATTTAATAAAAAATTTTTGCTAATTTCATGAGTAACAATTATGATAGGTATGCTATCAATATTGTTTTCTGGTATTTGAAAAATAGTTTCTACGGAGATACCTTGTTTATTTAAATTGCTAGTTATTTCAGCTAAAACTCCAGGAATATCTTTAACCATGATTCTTAAATAATAAGAAGAAATATTATTTTGAATATCAAAATTATCAAATTTTTGTAATTTTTTTACTGTAAATCCCAAAGATTTATGATTAGTATTTTTAATTATATCATATAAATCAGAAATAATTGAACTCGCTGTAGCCTTGCCTCCTGCTCCTTCACCAACCAAAATTAGGGGGTTCAATTGATCAGTTTTAATTTTAATAGCATTTAGTACTCCATTTATATTGGCTAAGTAGGACTTCTTTTTAATTAACTTTGGCTCAACTACACTTTTTAATTTATTATTAATAACTTCAGTTTCTGAAATAAGTTTTATTTTATATCCCAATTTATCAGCATTTTTAATATCATCTATATGTATATTAGATATTCCCAAATAATTAATACTTTCAAAATCTATTGTAGACCCAAATGATAATGAAGAAATTAAGGAAAGTTTATGTGCTGCATCTATTCCTTCAATATCATTAGTTGGATTAGCCTCTGCATAACCATTTTTTTGCGCTTCTTTTAAAATTTGATCAAAACTTGCATTTTTATTTTCCATCTCAGTTAAGATAAAATTTGTAGTTCCATTTAATATGCCAGATATTTTAATTATATTGTGTAAATATACTGACTCTTTTAAGATTTTAATAATTGGAATGCCTCCTGCTACTGCTGCTTCAAATAATAGTAAAACTGAATTTTTTTCTGCTATTTCAAATAATTCATTTCCATGTCGTGAAAGTAATGCCTTATTTGCTGTCACAACATTAATTTTATTTTCTAGTGCTTTTTTAACTAATTCGAAACTAATCCCTTTTTCTTCACCAATTAACTCTACTATAACATTGCAATCTTTTAATTCTGCTAAGTCCAATGGATTCTCATACCATGTAAAAGAATCTGTATTGAAACTTCTTTTTTTATTTTTATTATTTGCTGATATTCCTAAAATATTAAAATAAATATCGGATTTTTTGTTAATGACTCCTTGATTATTCATGATAGTTTGAATTACACTAGAACCAACAGTGCCCAATCCCGCTATACATATGTTTAATGTTTTTTTTTCAATCATAATCTATTTATAATTTCTAGCAATTCTATAAAACAATCAGAAAAATCTTCATTTACATCTTTGCCTAATATACATACATCTATTGAATCTTGTATTGATATTTGCATGTTATCAAATTTTGGGACTGTATCTATATCAGGATAACTGCAAGATACTAATAAAATAAATATAATCAAATAAGCTAGATTAATCACTATTATTAATTTTTTTCAAACCAGTATTCTCAGGTAAATCATACATTATATTCATACATTGTACAGCTTGACCACTAGCCCCTTTTATTAAATTATCTATCAAACTTACTATTATTATCTTTGAAGAATCCAAGTGTTTGAAGAGTCTTATATAACAATTATTAGTGTTTTGAACTATGTTAAAATCGGCTTTGTCATTGTCTAAAATATTAACAAAAAATGAATTTTGATAATATTTTTTTAAATTATCAAGGATAGTTTTTGACGATATATTCGTTTTTAAATCACAATAAATAGTAGACATCATTCCACGAAAAATAGGTAAAATGTGAGGATTAAATGAAAAATTTATCTCATTATCATTAAATTTAGATAATTCTTGATGAATTTCACAAATATGACGATGATCATTAGTGTTATAATTATAAAAATTATAATTTTCATTATTTAATAAAATAGATTTATCAAATTTTTTTCCTGCTCCACTAAATCCAGATTTTGAGTCAATAATTATATTATTAGTTTCAACTAAGTTTGATTTGAATAATGGAATTAATGGTAATAAGATTGAAGTAGGATAGCAACCTGGTATAGAAATATAATTAGATTTCTTAATTTTATCATGATTAATTTCACTTAAACCATAAACAAATTTAGTTAATAAATCAGGACAAGCATGTTCAACATTATAATTTTTTTTGTAAATATCTGCATTATCTAATCTAAAATCAGCAGATAAATCAACAATCTTTAAATTGCTTAAAGCAGACTTATTTTCATTAATAAATGCTTGAGAAACTTTATGTGGTAATGCTAAAAAAACTATATCAATTGAGTTAAAATCTAAGTTATTGAATTTATCTAAATAAGGAAGCTTATAATTACTAATTCTTCTATCAAAAACTTTAACATTTTTATTAAAATTAGTGTCACTTCCTAAAAATTTAATATCCACATTAGGATGATGGGACATAATATTTATTAATTCTAAGCCCACATATCCAGTGGAGCCTAAAACGGCTACTGAAATATTCTTTTTCATAAAATTATCTTTTTGAAAATTGATAGCTGCGTCTAGCTTTTGCTAATCCAGATTTTTTTCTTTCAACTACTCTAGAATCTCTAGTTAAAAAACCTACTTTCTTTAATGCAGGTCTTAATTCATTATTATAAATACTTAAAGCTTTACTTATTCCATGTCGTAGCGCACCTGCTTGTCCAGATAATCCACCGCCTTTTACAGTTGCTTTAATATCATAATCATCAACTGATTTTACAACTTCAAGTGGTTGATTAACTATCATTTGCAAAACTGGTCTAGAAAAATAATCACTGATTTTTTTTCCATTAACTGAAATTTGACCGCTTCCTTTTTTTAACCAGACTCTTGCAATAGAATTTTTTCTTTTTCCGGTAGCATATGAATTGTCAACTATTTGAGGATTATTTTCTTCTGTAACTGGAGTTTCTTCTATCATTTATCGTAATACATTTTTGTTATTTAAAGTTGAAATATCAACTAATTTTGGATTTTGAGATTGATGATTATGTTCTGATCCTGAAAATATCTTACAATTTGATAATTGTTTTCTTCCTAAAGGTCCTTTTGGTATCATTCTTTTAATTGCCTGTTTAATAATTTCACTTGATTTGTTTTTTTCTTTCATTTTTGATGGAGTTGTTTCTTTTATTCCTCCTGGATACCCTGTGTGTCTATAATAAATTTTATTATTTTCTTTTTTTCCTGTCATATAAACTTTATCAGAATTAATAATTATTAAATTATCACCACAATCCTGATTAGGTGTATATTGAGGCTTATTTTTTCCTCTTAATATATTTGCAGAAATTACAGCCAATCTTCCTAAAACTGCATTATTTGCATCAATAAGAATCCAATCTTTTTTAATTTGTTCCCTTTTTAAGGAAAAAGTTTTCATGCGGTGCACATATAGAATTGATAAATTATGTCAATAAAAATATTAAAAACGAATTCAAGATTTAAGTAGTTTTTTTAAATTAGATGAAATTTCTCTCAATTTATTTATTTTTAAATTATTATTATCAGGATTTTCTTTATTATAGATTTTTTGATTTGTTCGTTTAGTAACAATTTTATTAGCCAAATCTAGTGAATAATTATGTTTTCCATTTTGGTAAAGAACATTTTTTAATTTTTGCAAACGCTCAATATTTTCTTTGCTGAAAAATCTCCTTTTTTTATTTGATAATCTTGTTGAAATTCCTTCAAATTTAGAATCCCAATATCTTATTACATGTTTATTTATTTTTAATATATTCGATACTTCTGAAATTGATTTATATACTTTGTTGTTCATTGAGTTTTTTTAAAAGTTTTCTACTTGGAATAAAAGTAATAACATTTCTAGGCTCTATTATAACATTTTCTTTCGTTTTTGGATTTCTACCAATACGAGAGTTTTTTCTTTTTAATTTAAAAGTTCCAAAATTATGAATTTTAACTATTTTTTTTTTATTAAGACCATCAATTATCTCATCAACAATATCATTAACTAATAAGTTACAGTCTTTTTTTGTAAGTCCGAATTCATCATGAATAAATTCAGCAATATCATCTCTAGTTATATTATTTTGCATACTTAATTATTATTAATTTCATTTTTGATTCTGTAGTTTATATCATTTTTGATAAATTCATAACATCTTTCAATAGCGCAAGAAAAAGCATAAGGAGTTGATCTGCCGTGACTTTTTATAGATATTCCATTAACTCCAAGTAAAATAGCTCCATCATAATTTGCAGGATTAATTTTATCTCTAAATATTTTTAAATCTTTTTTTAAAATAGAATAAGCTATTTTGTTTAAAAAAGATTTAACAAATACATGTTTTAAGTTACCAGTAATATATTTTGACATTCCTTCAGCTGTTTTTAATATAATGTTTCCCGTATATCCATCTGAAACCATAATATCACATTCGCCAGAAGTTAACTTATCTGGCTCTAAAAAACCATAAAAATATTTATTTAAAAAACTTTCCTTTATTAGGTCTGCTGACTTTTGAAGAAATTCTTTGCCTTTATTATTTTCAGTACCAATATTAATAATTCCTATTTTTGGTTCTAGATCAGGTTTAAAAATTGTATGATAACAATATCCCATAAGTGCAAATTGAAATAAATTTTGAGGATCTGAAGAAACATTGGCCCCTAAATCTAACATAAGAGAATAATTTTTTTTATTAGGTATTAAAGAGCAAATTGCAGGTCTATGAATACCTTCAATCATTCCTAAATTTAATCTTGATAAAATCATAATAGCGGCAGTATTGCCAGAAGATACAAATCCAGAATTATTGATATTCTTAACAATCTCTAATCCTTTATTTATACTACTATCTTTTCTATTCCTCAGAATAATATTCGCAGTATCATCATTTTGAATATTATTAATACAATTTATAATTTTATAATTATTTAGATTAATTTTACTTTTAACCAATGTGTCATTTATAATATTCTCATCTCCAAGTATGATAATCTCAATATTTTTTCTATTAGAAATAAAAATTTCTATACCTTTTAAACATTTATAAGGAGCATCATCTCCTCCCATTGCATCTATAGCAATCGTTATTTTTTTTTGATCCATCAAATTATAAAATTAATTTTCTTTAGATTCTTCTGATTCTTTTTTATTAATTATTTGTCTTCCCTTATACATGCCTGTAGATAAATCTATTCTATGTGGAAGTCTTGGTTCTCCAGAATCTTTATCTTCAATAATATTAATTTGGTTGATAGACTTATGAGATCTTCTCATATTTCTTTTTGACTTAGAAGTTTTTCTTTTAGGTACAGCCATAATGAAATTGTCTCATATTGATAAATATCTTTATTGCAAGGTTTAATTAATAAATTTTGTGATATTGAATTTCGAAATATCTTCTTTTTTAGCGAATTTTACTGAAATAATTATAGTATTAAAAAGATATTTTGAAAAATTTTTCTGATTATCTTGGTTATTTTGGATATTTATCATTTTAATATACTTGTTGAAATTCAAATAATCCTCTTCTAAAATCATTCTATCAAGTTTAGAAATTCTATAATATATTTTTTTTACATATGCTTTAACATATTTTCCAATACTCATGTCACCAATTCCTTTTTCTCTCAAAGTGTGGTCAATATCTATGATAAATAAATTCATTAATTCCTGATTAACTAATTTATTTTTTTTATTTTTTTTATAAACAAAAAAAATTATAAATAGCAATATAACCATTAACTCAAAATATGAATTAAATTCACTTTTAATAGTATATTCAGATTTATTTGAAATTATTTGAGTAGATTTTACTATAGATTTATACAATTTTGCAGAAACTAACTTATCTTTATTTTCTTTTTTTTTGAAATAATGTAAGAGCATAAACAATGATATTTTTATATAAATTTTTATTATTAATCTTTTTAATATCTATTATTCCAAACTGTAGCGAAAAAATAACATATTCTGGTAAAATTTTAAATACTGGAGACTTTAATACAAAAAATCTAAATTATAAAGAAGAAGTCTTGACTTTTATTGGTCAACCAGATTTTATTGATCCTATCGAAAATAAATATTATTATTTTTCTGAACAAAAACAAGTTAAAAATTTCTTCAATCAAAAGATTATAGATAGAAAAATGATCGTTTTTAATTTTGACGAAAATCAAACAATAATTTCAATCGCTAAATATGATTTAAACGATGAAAAAGATATAGAATTTATCAAAGAAAAAACACCAAATAATATATTGCAAAAAGGTTTAATAGAAAAAATATTTGGTGGTGTAGGAAATAATATTCCTACAACCACAGAATAATTTACAGAGATAAAGAAGCAAGCAATAGTAGTGCAACAATATTAGTAATCTTTATCATTGGATTAACGGCAGG
>CEUZ01004116.1_pt1 | contig 12081 bp, 8 predicted proteins | sample 361511 | NCBI WGS metagenome assembly CEUZ01 (sample SAMEA2622822, study PRJEB7988) | marine metagenome | biome: marine biome (ENVO:00000447); feature: surface water layer (ENVO:00002042); material: "saline water (ENVO:00002010), including plankton (ENVO:xxxxxxxx)" | depth 5 m
GCAATATCTGCCAAAACTTTTCTATCAAGCTTAATTCCTGACTTATTTAGGCCATTAATAAATTTTGAATAACTAATTCCTTCAGCTCTTACACCTGCATTAATTCTCTGTATCCATAAAGATCTAAATTCTCTTTTTTTTGCTCTTCGATCTCTATATGCATATTGCATTGACTTTTCTAAAGCTTGTTTTGCTACACGTATTGTATTTTTTCTTCTGCCAAATTGTCCTTTGACTTGTTTTAAAACTTTTTTATGTCTTGCGTGACTTACAACTCCTCTTTTTACTCTTGCCATTTTAACCTCTCAAATTATAAGGCATATAAGATTTAACAATTTTTGAATCTTGTTTTGACATAATTGTCGTGCCTCTTTGCTTTCTTATTTGCGAATTAGTTCTTTTTATCATGCCATGTCTTTTACCTGCTTGAGCCATTTTAACCTTACCTTTTGCAGTTAATCTAAACCTTTTTTTAGCAGAACTTTTAGTTTTTAATTTAGGCATAAAATCCTCGCAGGTTATACAAACTTTATATTTAATTTACAATAAAATTATAGGTTTATAATGGCTGTATTATCATTACGATTTGCTTTCCTTCAAGCTTTGGTTCGACCTCGACCTTTCCTATTTTAGAAGTATCATTAATTATTCTGTCCATTAGTTGATTTCCTAAGTTTTGGTGCTGCATTTCTCTTCCTTTAAATCTAACAGTGAATTTGACTTTGTCGCCTTTCTCTAAAAATCTTTGAGCATTTTTAATTTTAAAATTGTAATCATGAATTTCAGTTACCGGTCTGAGTTTAATTTCTTTTAAATTGATAACTTTTTGTTTCTTTTTTGCTTTATTAGCTTTTTTTTGTAAATCATATTTATATTTTCCAATATCTATAATCTTGCAAACAGGTGGATTTGCATTAGGAGATATTTCAATTAAATCTAAGCCTTCTTGTCTTGCTATTTCAATTGCTTCTTTGGTATTCAAAGTGCCAAGATTTTTTCCATCATTACTTATAACTTGAACTGCGGATGCTCGAATTCTTTCATTAATTCTGGGACCTTTTGGTTTAGTTCTTCTTTGAAAATAATTATGTTTTTGAAATGGCACTTATTTAATTGGAAGTTTAGTTTTTTGACATATTGCTTTTACTGCCTTACTGACTAACATAGTTTCTTGTTTTTCCGATCCTAGTTTTCTAATTGTAATACTTTTTTTTTTCATTTCTTTTTGACCACAAATTAATAAAAAAGGAACTTTTGACAACGAGTGTTCTCTTATTTTGTAATTAATTTTTTGGTTTTTTAAATCCACCTCGGTGTTTATACCTGCTTTCGCAAATTGTTCAAATACCTTTTTTGCATAATTATCAAATTCGGATGAGATTGGTAACACAACTGCTTGTAAAGGTGATAGCCATAATGGTAATTTTCCCGCATAATGTTCTATTAAAATTCCAATAAATCTTTCAAGAGAACCGAACAAAGCCCTATGAAGCATCACTGGAGGTTTTTTAGAACCGTCACTTTCAACATAACTTGCCCCAAGCCTTAATGGTAAATTTAAATCAACTTGCAGTGTTCCACATTGCCAGTCACGTCCAATTGTATCTCTGAGTACAAAATCAATTTTTGGTCCGTAGAATGCTCCTTCTCCTTTGTTAATTTCATATTTTAATTTTGACTTTTTAATTGCTTCTAGTAAAGCAGCTTCTGCTTTATCCCATATTCTATCATCTCCAACTCTTTTTTTTGGTCTATCAGAAAATTGCAATAAAACATTTTTAAATCCAAGTTCTCTATAAATTTCTAAAATAAGGTTTGTTACTTTTAGACATTCTTCAGTGATTTGATCTTCAGTGCAAAAAATATGGGCATCATCTTGTGTAAAAGCTCTTACTCTAAGTAAGCCATGTAATGCGCCAGATGGTTCATACCTATGTACTTTACCAAATTCTGACAATCTTAGAGGAAGATCCCTATAACTTTTAAGTCCCTGGTTAAACACTTGTATACAGCCGGGACAATTCATTGGCTTTATTGCAAAAATTTTTTCATCAGGTGTTTGTGAAGTAAACATATGTTCTCCAAATTTCTCCCAATGCCCCGATTGCTCCCATAAAGTTTTATCAAGTATTTCTGGGGTATTTATTTCTTTGTAACCTGCATTTTTTTGCTTTTTTCTCATATAGCTTATTAAAGATTGAAACAGAGCCCAACCTTTCTCATGCCAAAATACTGCTCCTGGACTTTCTTCTCTAAAATGAAATAAATCCATTTCCTTACCTAGTTTTCTATGATCTCTCTTTTCTGCTTCTTCGATTTTTTTGAGGTACTCATCTAACTCTTTTTTATTTCTCCAACACGTTCCATATATTCTTTGAAGCATTTCATTTTTAGAATCACCTCGCCAATATGCTCCAGAAACTTTTGTAAGTTTAAAAGCTTTTCCGATTTTCCCTGTTGAAGGTAAATGGGGCCCTCTACATAAATCATGCCACTTTCCGTGATGATAAATTGAAACTTCTTCTCCTTCAGGTATTTCATTTATTATTTCAGCTTTATAATGCTCTCCAATTTTTTTAAAATGATCTATTGCTTCATTTCTTTTCCATACCTCTCTCTTGGTCAATACATCACGTTCTACAATTTCCTTCATTCTATTTTCTATTTTTTTTAAATCTTCATCAGTAAAAGGTTCTTTTCGAGAAAAATCATAATAAAAACCGTCTTGGATAGTTGGGCCTATTGTCACTTGCGTTTTAGGAAATAATTCTTGAACCGCCATAGCTAAAATATGAGCGGTATCGTGTCTTATTACTTCTAGTCCTTCTTTATCTTTTTGGGTAATAATTTTAACTTCAGAGTCTTTTTTTATAGAAAAACTTAAATCTTTAAGTTCGCCATTTACATTCATAATACAAGCATCTTTAGCTAAGGATTTGCTAATTTTATTTGCTATATCAAATCCATTTACTGCATTTGAAAACGAAATTTTTTTACCATCAGGTAATTTTATATCTGGCATGTTTTAAGATAACTCTATCAATTTTTTATATTCAGTAAAGGTTGTATGACACATTTTATCAACATCAAATTTTACTTGTACATTTTTTCTGCCCTCAAACCCAATAGATTTTAGTGAATTATAATCTTTTTGCATAACCATAATTATCTGTTCTGCTAAAGAAGCCGGATTTCCACTTTCAAAGAAAAAACCAGTTTTATTTTCAACTATTGTTTCTGTTGATCCTCCAATATTACTAGCTATTACAGGAATCTCCATGGATTGAGCTTCGACTGATACTCTTCCAAAGGCCTCGGGTTCAACTGAACAAGAACAAATTAAATTTGCAATTCTGTAAGCTGTTGGCATTTCTTCGCAATGATTTATAAATTTTATAACATTATTCAATCGATGTTGTTGAACTAAACCAAGAAGTTGTTTTTTATAAACATTTCTTCCTTGATCACTCCCAAGAATAACAGCTTGAAAAGCTAGAGCATCATCTCTTTGAGAAATTAAATTTAAAGCTTCAATAAATATTTTTTGACCCTTCCATGGAGTAAGTCTTCCAGGCATAAGAATAATAAATTTATTTCTATCAATTTGATGAAGTTTAGAAAATTTATCTAGCTTAGATGGTGGAATTTTTTTAGGATGGAAATAGTTTATATTTATTCCTCTAAAGATAACTAAAAGTTTTCTTTTTTTTTGCAAAAAGTAATCTCCATAATTTTCATTTATATGTGAAAAAATAAAATTTGATCCAGCTATAACTAAATTGGATCTTACCATTACAGAATTGTAAAATTTTTTAAACTTATTTTTAAAATTATATGTTCCATGAAAAGTTGTAACAAATCTTTTACCTGTAAGTTTTGTCGCCAGCAGGCAAGACCACGCGGGAGCTCTACTACGTGCATGGACAATATTGATATTATAAAATATTAATAATAAGAATATTATTAATGAATTAATTAAAATCATAATGGGATTTTTTGAATGTACAGGTAATCTAAATATTTTTACTTTGCTCTTTTTTACATATTTTAGTAATTCTCCTCCACTTGTAGCAATATATGATTTACATCCCTGTTCGGATAAATAATGTGCTAAATCGTAGCAGCCAGTTTCGGCTCCACCAAATCCTAGTTTTGGAATAACTTGTAAAACTTTAATTTTTTTTTTCATAAATTTAAAATACTATAATACGCTATATGAGTTATAAAATATCTAAATTTTTTACAACCTCAAATAACAGAAAGATTAAATATTTCTTTCTTAATAAGAAAAATCAAATTAACGTAGTTTTTTTTCATGGATTTATGTCTGATATGACAGGAAAAAAACCTATTGCCTTTGAAAAATTTTGTAGAAAGCAAAAGTTAAATTTTCTTAAGTTTGAATACTCTGGACATGGTAAATCTTCAGGCAAATTTACAGAAGGAAATATATCTAAATGGACAAATCAAGCCAAAGAGCTAATAAAATCTAAAATTAATAGAGATAAAAAACTAATTTTTATAGGGTCAAGCATGGGAAGCTGGATAGCCCTCAATCTATTCCCATATTTTCAAAATCAATTGGCTGGTTTTATTGGGATTGCTTCTGCACCGGAATTTTTAGAAGAATTATTATGGAAAAAATTTACTAAGAATATTAAAAAAATTATATTAAATAAAAAAATTTACTATCTTAATAATGATGAATATACATATCCAATTACAAAACAACTAATTTTTGATGGAAGAAAAAATAAAGTATTAAATAATAAAATAAATTTAAAAATACCTATAGTTTTATTTCACGGCAATAAAGATAAAGTCGTACCAATAAAATTTTCAAAAAAAATATTAAAAATTTGTAAAAATTCTAAAAAAAAATTAATTATTGTAAAAAATGGCGATCATAGTTTATCTAAAAAAAATAACCTAAAAAAAATGTGTAAGGAATTGAATAGTATAATAAAAATAATATAATTTTTTTAAACAGCCTTAGAAACTTTTGTCTTAGTCGTTATTGAATATTCTAGTTTATCTAACATTTCTTTTGGACAGACCTGTTTAAAATTTTTCAATTCATAATTAAAATTTGATAATATTTTTTCTGATATTTTAGATTTAGTTTCTTTAAAATGTTCACTAATTAAATTTTTTAAATAATTTTTCCAATAATCTGTTTCGGGAATTTGCCAGATTACAGACTTGGAGTTTACATAATTTACAAAATCTTGGGTGGGATCATATATAAATGCCATTCCTCCGGTCATGCCTGCTGCAAAATTATCACCCACTTTTCCCAAAATGACTACACATCCACCTGTCATATATTCGCAACCATTTGAATCACAACCTTCTACTACTGCTTCAGCTCCAGAATTTCTAACAGCAAATCTTTCACCTGATTGACCTGCCGCAAAAAGTTTTCCAGAAGTGGCGCCGTACAAAACAGTATTACCAATAATTGTATTTTCATTGCTAATTAAATTACTTTCTTGAGGTGGCTTGATAACTATTGTAGCTCCGGACAAACCTTTTCCAACATAATCATTGGCATCACCAGTCACATTTAATTTTAAACCTTTGATGCCAAATGCGCCTAGAGATTGACCAGCAGAACCTGATAAATTTATTGTGATAAAATTTTCATGAATTTTTTCAATTCCAAATTTTTTATAAATATAATGTGATAATCGGGTTCCGACTGCTCTATGTACATTTTTTATTTTATAATTTAATTGAATTTTATTTTTTTTATCAATTTCATTTTTAATATCTGTAAAAATTTTTTCATCTAAAGTATCCGGTACTTCATTTATTAAATTTTGAGAAAAACAATATCTTTTATTTTTACCCGGATCTGCTTGCACTAATAATGGGCTTAGATCTAGATCATCCAAACCAGATGTTCCTCTACTTACCTGTTTTAATAAATCAGTTCTACCAATAATCTCATTTAAATTTTTGTATCCTAACTTAGCTAAAATTTCTCTTACCTCTTGTGCTATAAAAGAAAATAAATTGACGACTTTTTCAGGTGTACCAGTAAATTTTTTTCTTAAATTTTCATCTTGTGTACAAACCCCAACTGGGCAGGTATTAGAATGACACTGACGTACCATAATACATCCCATTGCCACTAGAGATGTTGTTCCAATTCCAAACTCTTCTGCTCCCATCATGGCTGCTATTACAACGTCTTTACCAGTTTTTATTCCTCCATCAGTTCTTAATGTAACTTTGTGTCTTAATCCGTTTAATGTCAAAATTTGATTAGCTTCGGTGAGTCCCATTTCCCATGGAATACCTACATACTTTACACTTGTTTGTGGGCTTGCTCCGGTACCACCAGAATGTCCTGAAATTAATATTACATCTGCTTTTGCCTTTGCGACGCCTGCTGCAATCGTTCCAACTCCCGTTGCAGCTACTAATTTAACACCCACTCTTGCATTTGGATTAGATTGTTTAAGATCATAAATTAACTGGGCTAGGTCTTCTATAGAGTAAATATCATGATGAGGCGGAGGAGAAATTAGTGTTACTCCTGGTGTAGAATGTCTTAACTTAGCAATTTCTTTTGACACTTTAAAACCTGGAAGCTGACCGCCTTCTCCAGGTTTAGCTCCTTGCGCAATTTTTATTTCAATCTCTCTACAATTATTTAAATATTCAATCGTTACTCCAAATCTCGCAGATGCTATTTGCTTTACTTTGGAATTTGAACTGTCACCATTTTTCATTTTGGCAAATCTTTTAGAATCCTCACCACCTTCACCACTACAAGATGCTGCGCCAATTCTATTCATGCCAATAGCTAAAGTTTCATGAGCTTCGGCTGATAAAGCTCCATGTGACATGCTTCCGCTACCAAATCTTTTTCTCAGATCTACAATTGACTCAATCTCTTGAATATTAATTGGTTTTTTTGATTGTTTAAAATCTAACAAATCTCTTAAATTAATTACTGGTAAATCATAAATAGCTTGTGCATATTTTTTATATGTATCATATGAATTGTTAGCAACGGCACTTTGAAGCATATGAATTAATTGACCTTGGTATTGGTGAGTCTCACCATTTTTTCTATATTTATAAATTCCGCCTATAGGAAGTATTGAAACATTTTTTTGAAAAGCATTTTTATGCAATTTTTTTATTTTTTTTTCTATACCAAAAATTCCTATACCAGATATTCTTGAAACCATTCCTGGAAAATATTTAGCTACCAAAGCTCTACTCAATCCTACAGACTCAAAGTTGCAACCTCCTCTGTATGAACTTAAAACAGAAATTCCCATTTTGGACATAATTTTTAATAAGCCACTATCTACAGATTTTACATATCTATTGACGCATTCTTCAAAACTTAGTTGCCCAAATAGTTTTTTCTCATACCGTTGATATATTGAATCAATAGCAATATATGGATTGATAGTTGTGGCTCCCACGCCTAGCAGTACAGCAAAAGAATGAGTATCTAAAGCTTCTGCTGTTTGAACATTTATTGAAACAAAGCCTCTTATTCCTAAATTTACTAGTCTGGAGTTTATTGCCCCTATAGCTAATATCATTGGTACCTGTGCTTTTTTTTCATTCACATCTTTATCGCTTAAAATTAAATGTTTAGCTCCTTCGCGAACAGCAATTTCCGCTTCCATACATAATTGTTCTAACCTCTCTTTTAAATTATCTTTAATATCAAATGTACAATTTAAAATTTTAATATTTTTCTTAAAAAAATCTGTAAATTTTATAAATTGAGAATTCGATAAAATTGGACTTTCCAAAACATAAATATTTTCTTTAGTTAAATTTTCAAAATCAAGAATATTTCCTAAATTTCCAAACCGCGTTCGTAAACTCATTACTTCATTTTCTCTCAGAGAATCTATAGGAGGATTTGTAACTTGGCTAAAATTTTGTCTAAAAAAATGAGATAAAGGTCTATACCTATCTGACAATACCGCGGTAGGAGTGTCGTCGCCCATTGATCCAACGGCTTCTTTTGCATCTTCAATCATTGGATGAAGAATAATTTCTAAATCTTCTATATTCATTCCTGCTAAAAATTGTCTATGTCTTAGTTCTTCACCAGAGTAAAAAAAATTTTCTTTAACAGCTTTAAATTTTTTATCTAGATCTATAATTTGTCTATTATATTTTTTATAATCTTTTGAAATTTTATTTTTTATACTTTTGCTGTCATAAATCTTGCCATTATCTAAATCAATTGCAATAATTTGACCTGGTCCTAATCTTCCTTTTGAAATAATTTTTTCATTAGGAATTGGAACCATGCCAGTTTCTGAACCAGCAAATAATAAATTTTCTTTTGATATAGTATATCTCAAAGGGCGTAGTCCATTTCTATCGGATGCAGCAATAATCCATTTTCCATCTGTTGCAGAAATTGCGGCAGGTCCATCCCAAGGTTCTATTGTACTATTTAAAAAATTAAATAGTTGTTGATGATTTTTGGGAACAGTCTTTCTTCTTCTGGACCACGCATCAGGAATTAACATAATTTTGGTAAGCGGAACTGATTTACCTGATCTAACTAATAATTCAAATACATTATCTAAAGCGGCTGAATCTGAATTTCCAGCTGCTATGACTGGCTTTAACGATTCTATATCTTTAAAAAGTTTATTATTCATGTCTTGCTCATGAATTTTCATCCAATTAATATTACCTTTTAGTGTGTTAATTTCTCCATTGTGGGCCAAAGTTCTAAATGGTTGAGCTAAATCCCAGCTTGGAAAAGTATTTGTTGAATAACGTTGATGGAAAATAGCAAAACGCGAAATAAATCTTTTATCTAATAAATCAGGATAAAACTCAGATAAAGCCTCTGCTAAAAACATTCCTTTATAAATAATTGACCTAGAACTAAACGAACATATGTAAAAATCTTTTATTTTTTGATTATTTGCCTGTTTTTCAATTTTTTTTCTTACAATAAATAAATCTCTTTCAAGATCTTCATTATTTAAATTTTCATCATTTGATTTAAAAATTATTTGCACAATTTCTGGTCTATTACTCTCTGCTTTAATTCCAAGTACCTGCGTATTAACGGGAACTTGCCTCCATCTATAAATATAATAGTTCTTATTTAGTAATTCATTTTCTACTAATGTTTTACATTTCTCTTGTGATGAATAATCATTTCTTGGCAAAAAAATCATACCAACGCAAATTTTTCCTTTAACATGCTGTCTACCCGCATTTCTGATTCTTTCTACAAAAAAATCATTTGGTATTTCTATATGAATACCTGCACCGTCCCCAGTTTTTCCGTCTGCATCAACCGCTCCGCGATGCCAAACCGCTTTTAAAGCTTGTATTCCAAACTCAACTACTTTTCTAGATTTTACTCCGTCTGTTGAAGCTACAAAACCTACTCCACAAGCATCATGTTCATAAATTGGATCATATGCTTTACCTTTTTTTAATTTATTTAAATTTTTTTTATATAATTTCATTTTAAGCTGCCTTAATTTTTTCTAATTGTTTGCGTTCTAAATATTTTATAATTGAGGCTGCAGCATCTCTACCATCTCTTATTGCCCAAACTACCAAAGATGCTCCTCTCACAATATCTCCTGCAGCAAAAATACCAGGTATATTAGTTTCCATTGACTTTAAATTAATTTTAATAGTTCCCCACTTTGAAACTGAAAGATTTGAATTGTTAAATAATTTTGGCAGATTTTCTGGATCAAAACCTAATGCCTTGATAACCATATCTGCTTTCATTTCTACATCTGAGTTTAATATTGGTTCAGGTTTTTTTCTTCCAGAAGAATCGGGTTCTCCTAATTTCATTTTTTCTATAATTACTGAAGAAACCTTTTTAGAACCAATAAATTTTTTTGGATTTGATAACCAAATAAATTTTACACCCTCTTCTTCAGCATTATATACTTCTCTTGCGGAACCTGGCATATTTTCTCTGTCTCTTCTATAAATACATTTTACTGATTTTGCGTTTTGTCTGACTGCAGTTCTAACGCAATCCATTGCTGTGTCGCCGCCTCCAATTACTATAATGTTTTTGTTTTCTGCGTTAAGCAGTCCATTATCAAAATCTTCAACTTTATCTCCTAATCCTTTTCTATTAGATGCTGTCAAAAAGTTCATTGCAGGAAAAATATTTTCTAAATTGTGGCCTTCTATGTCTATCTCCCTAGGTTTATAAACACCTGTAGCAATTAACACAGCGTCATGATCACTTTTCAAGTGTTCTAATGATATATCCTTTCCTATTTCTATATTTTGTTTAAATTCAATTCCACTTTCTTTTAAAAGATTAGTTCTTCTTTCAACAACGAATTTTTCTAATTTAAAATTTGGTATTCCATAAATTAGTAATCCCCCAGGTCTATCGTAACGATCATATATAGTAACTTTATAACCTAATTTCCTTAATTCTTCTGCACACGCTAATCCAGCTGGTCCTGCACCAATTATACCCACTGACTGATTTATTTCTTTTAAAAATTTAATTGGTTTGATCCATTTTTTTTCCCAGGCTGTATCGGTTATATATTTTTCTACCGACCCAATAGTAACTGTCCCATGTCCAGATTTTTCAATAACACAATTACCTTCGCACAATCGATCCTGAGGGCATATTCTTCCACAAATTTCAGGCATGTTGTTTGTACTATGAGCTAATTCGCTTGCTTCACGCAATCTTCCCTCTGCAGTCAGTTTTAACCAATCAGGAATATTATTATGCAAAGGACAATGAATTTGGCAAAACGGTACACCGCATTGAGAACAACGACTAGATTGCTCTTTTGCCTTATCGTGAATAAATTGATCATAAATTTCTTTAAAATCATCTACTCTTTTATCAGCCAACCTTTTTTTAGGTGTTTGCAGGCCAAGTTCTACGAATTTAAGCATTTTTTCAGTCATAAATTTTCTTTTTATTATCAGTTTTATAACAATATAAATAACCCTAAAAGCGTTTTTAGGACATAAAAACTGACCTATATTTTAAAAAATCCAATAAATTAGTGATTTATATTGCATATCTGGTATGCAATACTGATATTATATGCTTTCTTCAGTTGAAATCTTAATTCTTTCCATAATACAAGGCGTATCTGAATTTCTACCAGTAAGTTCTGCTGCACATTTAGTTATAGTTTCAAAATATTATTCTTTCGTAAATCAAAATCTTCTAATTGATATTTGTCTGCACCTCGGATCCTTAATAGCAATAATTTTTTATTTTAGAAAAGAATTATTTGATTTTATTAATAATAAAAATTTTTTAATAAAAATCATTGCGGGTACTATTCCTGTAATCCCTGTTGGCTACATAGTTTACCAAACTGGGCTCATTGATAACTTAAGGAATCTTGAGGTTGTTGGGTGGACTACGCTAGTATTTGGAATTCTTCTTTACGTAAGTGATAAAACAAAAATATTAAAAAAAATCGATACTGAATTTAATAATAAAAATGCAATATTTATTGGATTATTTCAAACATTATCCTTGATACCTGGAGTCAGTAGGTCGGGTATTACTATTACCGCAGGAAGATTTCTAGGATTTAATAGATTTGATTCGGCAAAAATTTCTTTTTTTCTATCTATACCCGTATTAGCAGCTGCTAGCACTTTAGGAATTTATAATATTTATAAGGAAGGTAGTGCAGAATTAAATTTTTTGGCAATTATTGCTGTGATATTTTCTTTTATTTTTTCATATATAACAATTGCAATTTTCTTAAATTTTATTAAGAAATTTAGTTTAAAAATATTTGTAATTTATAGAATATTTTTATCTTTAGTAATATTAGGAATAGTTTATTTATAATTTCTTTCATAGATTGGTGCTAATTGAGATAATAAAACTCCCCCAAGAATAAGTAGACAACCAACAATATTATTTATACCTAACACTTGACTTAAAATTATCCAAGCAGAAATTGCAGCAACAACGCCTTCGAGCGACATAACTATTGCCGCCGGGGCAGCTGCAATGTTTTTTTGTCCAAAAATTTGTAAAGCAAAAGCTGCTCCACCTGATAAAATTCCTGCATATAAAATTTCTATTGTTTC
>CEUZ01030060.1_pt1 | contig 12077 bp, 10 predicted proteins | sample 361511 | NCBI WGS metagenome assembly CEUZ01 (sample SAMEA2622822, study PRJEB7988) | marine metagenome | biome: marine biome (ENVO:00000447); feature: surface water layer (ENVO:00002042); material: "saline water (ENVO:00002010), including plankton (ENVO:xxxxxxxx)" | depth 5 m
ATGTTGACATTCATAAAAGAAATTTTGACTTGGTGGAATCGCCAAACCTTAGGAACAAGATTGCATACTATTTTTTTTGGCAAATTTGTTGGAGAAGACGAGTTTGGAAATAAATATTATGAAAATAAAAAAAGAAAAAAAAGATGGGTGATTTATAAAGAAGAAATTGAAGCAACTAAAATCCCCATAGAATGGTATTCATGGATGCACTCAATTAAAAATAAAATAGAAGATGCTCACAAATTAAAAAAGTATGATTGGCAGAAAGATCATTTGTCTAATCAAACAGGAACTGCTAAAGCATATAATCCACAGAAAAATCAAGATGCAACAAAAAAAAAATACAAATCTTGGAATAATTAATTATTTAATTGCATTATTTTTTTTGATTAACATTTCTGTCTCCAGTGCTCAAGATTTGACCAGCAAACAAAAAAAAATTTTAGTAGAAATAAATATTTTAGATAAAGTAAGTTCTAAAAATACAATATTAAAATTAAATATAGGAGAAGAAAAAAAATTTCAAAATCTACTAATAAAGGTATTAAAATGCGAAAACTCTAAATTTGATGACGATCCTGAAATAACAGCATATATTCAAGTAAAAGATCTAAATATATCTGATAATGAAAAAGTATTTATATTTAATGGTTGGACGTTTTTATCGAGTCCAACACTAAATCCATTTGATCATCCAGTTTATGATTTGTGGTTAAGTTCCTGTAAAATTATATAATTTTCTCTTTATCTAGCCAAGTTACATTAAAATCTGAGTTAATAAATTTTTTATGATTTATCAACTTTTTGTGGAGTTCTATAGTTGTTGTTATACCTTCAATAACGAATTCATCTAGAGATCTATTCATTCTTTGTATGGCCTCTGTTCTATTCCTTCCATGACAGATTAATTTACAAACCATACTATCATAATAAGGTGTAACTTTGTATCCTTGATATATTGCTCCGTCTACTCTTGTTCTAAACCCTGAAGGTTGATGACACATACCTATAATTCCTGGAGATGGTTGAAAATTTTTTGAGGGATCCTCTGCATTTATTCTGCATTCAATAGCATGACCTCTTGGATTTATATCATCTTGCTCTAATGCAGTTTCCCCTGAAAAAGCTATAAATATTTGTTCTTTAATTATATCAATACCAGTAACAACTTCAGTAACAGGATGCTCTACTTGCACTCTTGTATTCATTTCTAGAAAGTAAAATTTACCATCCTCATAAATAAACTCTACAGTTCCAGCACCTTCATAACCTATTTGTTGAACCATATTTACAGTTTTATCAAACAAATCTCTCCTAATTTTATCATCTAGTATTGGACTTGGTGTTTCCTCAATTAATTTTTGGTGTCTTCTTTGTACTGAACAATCCCTTTCATGCAAATGAACAACTCTGTTTTTTCCTGCTAAAATTTGAACTTCTATATGTCTTGGGTTTTCAAAAAATTTTTCAATATATACTTCATCATTACCAAAATATTTTTTAGCCTCAGATTTTGCTGTTAGAAAAAGGTTTTCAAATTCACTTTCATTTTTTACAATTTTCATTCCTTTTCCACCACCACCACCAGCTGCTTTAATCAAAACTGGAAGTCCTGTAGTTTTTAAAATTTGTTTTGCCTCATGACTATTTTTTACACCACCTTTAGATCCTTCAATAACAGGTAAGCCATATTCTTTCGCTATTTTCTTTGCTTCAATTTTGTCTCCCATCATTTGAATATGTTTTGCGCTAGGTCCAATAAATTTTATATTATTTTCCTCAAGTATCTTTGCAAAATTATAATTTTCAGATAAAAATCCATAGCCAGGGTGAACAGCTTCTGCACCAGTAAGTTCTATAGCAGATAAAATCGCTGGAATATTTAAGTAACTATTTGCTGGCTGATGTGAGCCGACACAAACACTTTCATCAGCTAATTTTACATGCATGCTATCTCTGTCTACATCTGAATGAATTGCAACTGTAGATATACCCCATTCCTTACAAGCTCTAATTATTCTTACAGCAATCTCTCCACGATTAGCAATCAATATTTTTTTAAACATTTACTCTATTACAACTAGAGTTTGACCAAACTCTACAGGTTGACCATCAGAAACACAAACTTCTTTTATTACACCATCAATGTTACTAGGAACATGATTCATAGTTTTCATTGCTTCAACAATCATAATTGTATCACCTTTTTTAATTTTCTTTCCTACCTCTGCAAATTTTTTACCTCCTGGCTCAGGCGCTAAATAAGCCGTTCCAATAATTGGCGAAGTTACTTTATTACCTAAAGTTTCTTGATTAATTTCTTTAGGGTTATTTTGTTTCGATTGTATAGATGATGTTGTTATAGTTTCAGAAATATTTTTTTTTGATACTTTAATTTTTGTATCTTTATATGAATATTCAATTTCGTTTAAATCAAATTCATCTAAACAATCTTTAAGTTCTTTAATAATTTTTTTATTTATTTCCATTTTGGATCATTTCATAAAGTGAATTTATGGCTAAAATATAGCCAGATGTTCCTAAACCACATATAATACCAGTTACTACACTACTAATTAAAGATTTGTGTCTGAATTCTTCTCTTTTATAAATGTTTGAAATATGTAATTCAATACAAGGTTTTTTGTATAAACTCAAAGCATCTCTAATTGCAACTGATGTATGAGTGAAAGCAGCTGCGTTTATAATCATACCATCATATAATTTCCTGGACTCTTGTATTTTTGTAACTATTTCTCCTTCAATATTTGATTGATAAAAATCGATATTAATTTTCATTTTTGATGCTTCTGAATTACATCTATTTAGTAGTTCTTCGTAAGTTTCACTTCCATATATCAATTTATCTCTATCACCGAGTAAATTTATATTTGGACCATTAATTATTATGATATTATTTTGCACAAATTATTTATAATACATGCTTAAAAGAAATAAAATAAAAATTAAATTAAATGGGAAAATAATAATTGTCGACAAAGGTACAAAACTTGATACCCTAATCAAAAAATTTAAATTTCCTATAAATAAGATTGCTATTGAAAAGAACAATTTGATTATACAAAAGAAAAAAATTAAGCAAATTTCTCTAAAATCAAATGATAAAATAGAAATTGTACATTTTATTGGTGGTGGATAATATAATGAAAGATTATTTTAAAATCTCTGACAAAAAATTTAGTTCAAGGTTAATTGTTGGAACTGGAAAATACAGAAACTTTGAAGAATGTGCAGAGGCTGTAAAAGCATCTTGTGCTGAAATTGTTACAGTTGCAGTTAGAAGAGTTAATATTTCAGATAAAAAAAAACCATTATTGATGGATTATTTAGATCCCAAAAAGATTACATATTTACCAAATACAGCAGGATGTTTTAATTCAAAAGATGCATTAAGGACTCTAAGATTGGCAAGAGAGATAGGTGGATGGAAACTTGTTAAATTGGAGATATTAGGAGATAAAAAAACTTTATTACCTGACATGATAGAAACACTTAAATCTACTGAAGTTTTAAGTAAAGAAGGATTTAAAGTAATGGTTTATTGTAACGATGATCCTTTAATGTCAAAAAGATTAGAGAATGTTGGAGCTGTAGCAATAATGCCTTTAGCTGCACCTATTGGATCAGGTTTAGGAATTCAAAATAAGGTAAATTTAAAAATAATTAAAAAAAATATAAAAGTTCCACTTCTTGTGGATGCCGGTATTGGACAAGCATCTGATGCAACAATAGCCATGGAGCTTGGCTGTGATGGTGTGTTAGTAAATACAGCAATTGCAAAATCAAAAAATCCAATTGAAATGGCTAAGGCAATGAAGTTTGCTGTTATTGCGGGAAGAAAATCCTATTTATCTGGAAGAATGAAAAAAAATTTTCTTGGTCAAGCCTCTTCACCAAAAAAAGGTATTATTTAGTTTTTTTTTTATATTTTTTGAAAAACTTTTTTTTCGTATTTTTTGGAAATTTTTTTTTGAAAACTTTTTTCTTTTCTTCAAATTTTATAACGTTTGTATTATTTTTGATTATTTTTTCTGACTGTATCGTTTCAATAATTTTATTATTTTTTAATTTAAATTCTAATTTATAATCATTTAATCCAAAATTTATATCTTCCTGAAATGAAATTTTTGTTTTATTTTTTTTTTGGAAAAAAGCTATATCCTCCTCTTTATTTTGAGACAAAAAATCAATTACTTTTTTATTTAGATGAACCAAAACTTCTTTAGATTTATTTTCTAAACATTTAATTTCAGCTAATTTAAGTATTTTAAGAGCCTGAGATTCATCTGTAAGGCTCATTATCCATTTTACATTACTCTCTCTTAATCTTTGTCTGGACATTTCTAATAATCCAAAATGAGTAATTCTTCCAATTTGAATTCTTGCTCTATCCTTTCGACATTTTTCTTTTAGTTTTCTTTCAACATGTCTTCTATTTGAAAAATTATGCATATCTATAAAATCAATAATTATTAAACCTGATAAATCTCGAATTTTAATTTGTCTTGCAATCTCCTCAGCAGCCTCTACATTTGTATCTAAAGCAGTATTTTCAATATTTTTTTGTTTGATTGATTTACCTGAATTAACATCAATAGATACTAGTGCTTCAGTTGGATTAATTACTATATATCCTCCAGATTTTAACTTTACCTCTGTTTTGTATATTTCATAAAGTTTAGTTTCAATTTTATTTTTAAAAAAAAGCGGTATTTTATCTCTGTATTTTTTTACTTTTTTAATTTGTTTTGGCATTAATTGTTTAATATATGTTTTTGCTTTTTGGTATCCTTCATTACCTTCAACAAATATATTTTGTACATCGTCATCAACCATATCTCTAATACTTCTCTTGATAATATCGCTTTCTTCAAAGATTAAAGATGGTGCCATTGACTCCATCGCTTTATTTTTAATTTCTTCCCATGAACTTATTGAATTTTTAAGATCACTCTCAATGTCATTTTTTGTTTTATTAGATCCAGCAGTTCTTACTATCAAACCCATCTCCATAGGTATTTCAATTAAATTTAAAATTTGTCTAATTTTTTTTCTTTCTATCGGATTAAATATTTTTCTTGATATACCGCCTCCTTTCGGAGTATTAGGCATTAGGACAGTATATTTTCCAGCAATTGATATAAATGTAGTCAAGGCTGCGCCTTTTAAATTTCTTTCATCTTTCAAAACTTGAACAAGGATTACCTGATTTGGTTTTATTACTTCTTGAATTTTATATCTTTTTTTCTTTATATTTATTCCAGAAATATTATTTTCTTGATTTCTCTCGTTGTTTTGATTTTCTTCATCCTGAATTTCCATTTTTTTTTCAGGCTCAAGAATTTTTTCCTCTAAATCTTTTTCCTCTAAATTTTTTTCTTCTATTTCACTTTGCTTTTGTAACTCTATTCTTGTTTCTTCTTCCTCTTTTTTTATCAATTCAATGTCACTTTTTGGAATTTGATAATAATCGCTTTGAATATCATTAAAAGATAAGAAACCATGTCTTTCTCTTCCAAATTCTACAAATGCAGCTTGGAGAGAAGGTTCTATCCTGCTAACTTTTCCTAAATAAATGTTGTTCTTTATTAAACTATTATTTTTTCCTTCGTATTCGTAATCTTCAATATCTTCATCAGATTTAAGAACAACTCTAGTTTGTGTTGGATGCGATGCATCAATAAATAAGTTTTTTGGCATAATTTTAAGTGTATTTTTTTCATTTAAATTTTGTTTAATTGTTTGCCATAACATTAACAAATTCACAGATTAATTAAAATAAAAATGATTAAACAAATTAAAAAAATCTTCATTTTAGCCGCATTTATCGTTTTTACTGGTTTAATAGGTGTGGTTAGTATTCTATGGTATTATTCTAATGATTTACCGGATTATAAATTTTTAAAAAATTATAAACCACCAATTTCAAGCAAGTTGTATTCAAGTACAGGACAATTGTTAAGCGAATTTTCATCTGAAAAAAGAATATTTGTCCCATATAACTCTATACCACAATTAGTTGTTAATTCTTTTTTATCTGCAGAGGATAAAAATTTTTTTAAACATCCTGGAGTTGATGCAAAAGGTGTAATTAGGGCAACTATAAACAATATTTCGAATCTTCTCACATCAAAAAGGCTAGAGGGAGCCTCCACAATAACTCAACAAGTGGCAAAAAATTTTCTATTATCTAATGAAGTTTCATTAGATAGAAAACTTAAGGAGGCAATTTTAGCATTTAGAATTGAAAGAGCCTTATCAAAAGAAAGAATATTAGAATTATACTTAAATCAAATATACCTAGGAGAGGGCAGCTATGGAATTGCTTCTGCAAGTTTACAATATTTTGACAAACCAATAGGTGAATTGAACTATTCGGAGGCAGCCTTGTTAGCTGCTCTTCCGAAAGCACCTAGTAGATATAATCCTTATAAAGATATTGAATTAGCAAAGTTCAGGAGAAATCTAGTCTTAAAAAACTTATTTGATAATAATTATTTAAATGAAAATAAATACAAAAAACTTATAGAAAGCGAAATAAAATTAAAAAAAAGAAAATCTGTATACTTGGAAAATTCAAATTATTATGTAGAAGACATAAGAAAACAAATAGTAGATGAGTATGGTTTTAACAAGGTATATAAACAAGGCTTTACAATAAATACTCCACTAAATTTAAATTTACAAGAACATGCTACAAAATCTTTGAGAAAAGGACTCGTGGAGTTTGATAAAAAAAAAGGATGGAGGGGACCGTTAAAGAATATTAAATATAGTTCAGATTGGCACAAAAATCTTAAAGATTATAAACTTGAAAAATCAATTAAATGGAAGCTTTCAATAGTTAAAAAAATTAAACGTTTTTCGGCTGAAATAGAAACAATAGATGGTATTAATGGTATTATTGAATATCCATCAATAGATTGGACAAAAAAGAACTTTGAGGATATTTTTTCTGTCGGGGATATAGTCTACGTTGAAAGAATTAAAGAAAATAAATTTAATCTAAAACAACTTCCTAAAGTAAATGGAGCTATAGTTGTTTTAGATCCATACACTGGTCGTGTTTTAGCAATGAGTGGTGGATTTAGTTTTAAAAATAGTGAATTTAATAGAGCTACTCAAGCATTAAGACAACCAGGGTCTGCATTCAAACCCTTTGTCTATGCTCTTGCATTAGAAAATGGATATACGCCAGCAACTTTGATCTTAGATGCTCCAATTGTATTTGACCAAGGAGAAGATCTTAAATTATGGAAACCAGAAAATTATGGAAAAAAGTTTTATGGGCCATCTACTCTTAGAACTGGAGTAGAAAAATCGAGAAATTTAATGACTGTAAGAATCGCGCAAAATTTAGGTATAGAGAAAATTGCAAAATTTGCAAAAGATTTGAATATTTATGAAAAACCTGAACAATTATTATCTCTATCATTAGGATCTAGTGAAACAACTTTATTAAAGTTAACTAGCGCTTACTCTAGCTTTGTTAATGGTGGAAAATTAGTATATCCCAAATTTATTGATAGAATTCAAGATAGCGAAGGGAATACTATATTTAACTCTGAAAAAAGAGAATGTGAAGGGTGTAATGAAATTTCATACCTTAGTGATAAAATACCAAATATTAAAAATAATTTTAGACAAATATTTAGTAAAGAAACAGCTTATCAAATGACATCTATTTTAGAGGGAACAGTAAAAAGAGGGACCGCAAAAGGTCTTAGAGATCTTAACTTAGATTTAGCAGGCAAAACTGGCACAACAAACAAAAATACAGATACCTGGTTTGTTGGATTTTCTTCTAATTTTGTTATAGGAGTCTATGTAGGGTACGATGAACCCTCTTCTTTAGGAAAATACGAAACAGGAGCAAGAACAGCCATGCCAATATTTAAAGATTTTATAAAAAATGCAGTTAAAAAAAATAATGCGAGACCATTTAAAGTTCCTCAAGGAATCAAGATGCTTGTAGTTAATTCAAAATCTGGTGAAAGAGCTTCTTATAATGATGAGTCTATTATTATTGAGGCTTTTAAAGAAAAAGATTTAGTTAATAATAAAATTCAATATGGTAATATAGAGCATATATCAAAAGAAAATATTTATAAGTTTTACTAATGGAAAACGAATTTTACTCAGAAAAACGAGATATTGAAAAAATTAATATAAGAGTAAAGGAGTTTCTTTGATAAAAAAGATTATTTTAATAAAATTGAAATTTTAAATAAAAAGATTGAAGATCCAAATTTTTGGAAAAACAAACAAGAAGCTGAAAAAACACTTAAGGAAAAAAAATCCACTGATGATTTAATAGATACATTTAAATCGCATATTAGACAATTAAATGAATTAAATGATTTGTTTGAATTGGCAAACGAAGAAAGCAATCAACAAGTAATAACTGAGGTAATTAAGAAAATTAGAGATCTTAAGGGCGAGGTAAAAAAAAACGAGATTAAATGCTTTTTATCAAATCAAAATGATATTTTAGATTGTTTTTTAGAAATACATGCAGGAGCAGGTGGTACAGAAAGTCAAGATTGGGCTGAAATGCTTAGAAGAATGTATGCAAAATGGTCATCAAATAAAGGATGCAAATTTGAATTAATTAGCGAGCATAAAGGAGATGAAGCTGGAATAAAATCATCAATAATTAAAATAAAAGGAGAATATATTTATGGTTATCTTAAACATGAATCTGGAATTCATAGACTTGTAAGAATTTCCCCTTTTGACTCAGGAGCAAGACGACATACAAGTTTTGCAAGTGTTTGGGTATATCCAGTTTTAGATGAAAATATAAAAGTAGAAATATTAGAAAAGGATTTAAGAATAGATACTTATAGATCTAGTGGGGCGGGAGGACAGCATGTTAATACAACTGATAGCGCTGTAAGAGTAACTCATTTACCAACAAATATTGTAGTACAATGTCAAAATGAAAGGTCTCAACACAAAAATAAAGAGACTTGCATGACAATGCTTAAGGCAAGACTTTATGAACATGAGATAGAAAAAAAAGAAAAGCAAGATAAAAACATTGAAAATTCCAAATCTGAGATTGGGTGGGGGCATCAAATTAGATCTTATGTTTTGCACCCTTATAGATTAGTTAAAGACAATCGAACGGGTGAAGAGAGCTCAGATCCAGACAAAATTTTAAACGGCGAAATAGACAACTTTTTAGAAAGTAGCTTATATAAACTACATGTTTAAAAAATTAACAGGAATTCTGCTAATATTTCTAGCAATACTATTTATATCAATTTCATATCTTAGTATTTTTGGGATTAAAACAAATAAATTTAATGAATTAATCAAATCACAAATTGTTAAACAAGATAATAGGATAGATATTGATTTAAAAGATGTTTTTATCAAATTGAAAATAAAAGAGAGAAGTTTTGCTATAAATGCAAAAGATATTAGGCTGCATATTAATGATCAGAGTCAAAAAATAAAAAATATAGATATTTTTTTAGAATTAAGATCATTTGTAACACAAAATATTAAAATAAAGAAAATAAGAATAAATTCTCAGGAAAACGAAATAAAAAATCTATTAAAATTTATTAGGACTTATAAGATAAACATACCAGCGTTATATTTAGAAAATAGCATTAATAAGGGTGATATAATTTATAATATTATTATTAATTTTGAGGATAACAATATTAAACAGACAGAAATAAATGGAAAAATAATTGAAGCAAAGTTTAATGTTTTTAGCAAAGAAATAATAAACAACATTAGTTTTGATTTTAATTATACAAATGAAAAATTAGAAATTCTTAATTTAAACTTTAACTATAAAAAAATTTCTTTCCTTAGTGAAAAAATATTTATTAATAAAAAAAATAATTTAACTAATATTAAAGGAAGTATTTTAAATAAAGTAAATACTAATTTAATATCAAATTTCTTTAATTACGATCTTGAAAAGTATTTTGATAAAAAAATTTTAGTATCTTCTAAATCAGATTTTAATATTATTTTAAATAATAAATTGAAGATAAAAAAATATGATTTGAGCTGTGAATTAAATTTAAATGACGTACAGTTTAATTTAAAAAATACTAATTTAAGAAATTATATATCAAATTTTGAAGATAAAATTATTTTTAAAGATGGTTTATTAAAATTTAAAATAAATAATAAAAATATTTCTAATATTAATTTAGCTTCAAAATATATACTAGATAAAAACCAAATACCTAAAGATATTTATCTATCTATTTCAAAAGAAAAATCTAAAGAGATTTATAATTTAAAAATTGATCTTATGCAACAAATAGTAAAATTGGATGATGTTGATTTTATAAAAAAAACAAACGAAGGAATGATGTTAAATCTAAATGTAATAAAAATAAAAAACAATTTTGAGATAGAAGATTTTAAAATGTTTAATAATAAAAATATATTTATTTTAAAAAATGTAAAATTGAACAAAAATTTTAAAGTTGAAGACTTTAAGTTTATTAAGGCAAAATTTAATAATAGTTATAATTTTTTAAATAATTTCACAATTACTAAAATAAATAATAATATAGAATTGAGCTCAACAAGTTTTGATATTAGTAAAAATATTGAAAGAAGTCTAAAAAGTTTTCAAAAAAGCAATTTTTTTGATATTTTTCAAAATCTTAATTCATCAATTAAAATGGATATTGCATTAGTAAGAATTGATAAAGATCATAATTTAATAAATGTTAGCGGCAAAACTACTATTAAGAATAATATGATTAATAAAGCAAATATAGCTGGAATATTTGACGAAAAAAATAATTTTGTTTACACGAAAGATCAAATTGATGGAAAAGTAGTAACAACAATATACTCAGACATTGCAAAACCATTTGTAAAAAAATTTTCTTTTATTAAAGGTTTTGAAGATGGAAAATTAGATTTTACATCTACAGAAATAAATAGAAACTTATCAAGATCTGAATTGCGTATTTATGATTTTAAACTTCAGGATATGCCAGCTTTAACTAAACTTTTATCTTTAGCATCTTTGCAAGGCATAGCTGATTTGGCAACTGGAGAAGGCATAAGATTTAATGAGTTTGAAATGTTTTTTGACAATTCAATAAATTTAATAAAGATTAATGAAATTTATGCCCTCGGGCCAGCTATCTCTATTTTAATGGAAGGATATGTTGAAAAAAATAAATTAGTTAGTTTAAGAGGTACCTTAGTCCCAGCAACGACAATCAATAAAACTATAGCTAAAATTCCTTTGTTAGGTAATATTTTGGTTGGAGAAAAGGCAGGTGAGGGTGTTTTTGGAGTTAGTTTTAAAATTAAAGGACCTCCAAAAAATTTGGATACGAGAGTTAATCCAATTAAAACTTTAACACCAAGGTTCATTACAAGAACCTTAGATAAATTGAAAAAAACTAATTAATTACTATTTTAAAATGCTTTTTCTTACCAATTGACAATTTAAAAAAATTTTTATTTTCTAAATCAATTTTCAAAAAAGGTAAATCTTCAGTAACCTTTGAATTATTTATTTTAATACCACTACTTCTAATTAATCTTTTTATTTCACTTTTTGAATTTTCTAATTTTACTGCCAAAATAAGATCAGATAAATTTTTATCTTTTATTTCATCTTTATCTACTTTCAAAATAGGTAAACCTTCGTCAGATGAGTTATCAGAAAAAATTTTTTTTGCTTGATTAAAAGATTTTTTGGCTTCTTCATCTCCATAAAGCATTGAAGTTGTTTTATTTGCTAAAAGTATTTTAAGATCGTTTATATTATCATTTTTTCTTTTATCTATTTCTTTGACCGGTATATCAGTGAACATTTTTAAAAATTTAAATAAATCTCTATCGTCGACATTTCTCCAGTATTGCCAGTAATCGTATGGTGCTAGTAAATTTTTATCTAACCATATTGCTCCACTTTCAGTCTTACCCATTTTTGCACCAGATGCTAATGTTATTAAAGGTGTTGTTAATCCATATGTTTCATTTGAAGAATACCTTTTAATTAAATCAACACCATTAACAATATTTCCCCATTGATCAGAACCTCCAATTTG
>CEUZ01169881.1_pt1 | contig 12073 bp, 9 predicted proteins | sample 361511 | NCBI WGS metagenome assembly CEUZ01 (sample SAMEA2622822, study PRJEB7988) | marine metagenome | biome: marine biome (ENVO:00000447); feature: surface water layer (ENVO:00002042); material: "saline water (ENVO:00002010), including plankton (ENVO:xxxxxxxx)" | depth 5 m
CAACATTATATTAATTTATTACTAGGTTTATCAATTATAGTATTAATCTTTTATCTTTGTAAAACTCAGTCAGACAGCACTTTTTGGAAATTAATTGCAATATCTTTTTTATTAGGAATTTTACTAATTATACCAATTGGAGGCGCAGATATGCCAGTTGTTATTTCAATGCTTAACTCTTATTCAGGATGGGCAGCTGCTGGAATTGGTTTTACTTTAGAAAATACAGCATTAATAATAACCGGTGCACTAGTTGGATCTTCAGGAGCAATTTTATCTTACATCATGTGCAAAGGAATGAATCGTTCTTTTTTTAGTGTTATTCTTGGAGGCTTTGGTGGAATAAATTCATCAATTGATAAAGATAAAAATAAAAAACCTGTAAAAAGTGGCAATGCGGAAGACGCAGCATTTTTAATGCAAAATGCATCATCAGTAATAATTGTTCCCGGATATGGAATGGCGGTAGCCCAAGCGCAGCACGCTGTAAGAGAAATGGCGGACAGATTAAAAAAAAATGGAGTAAAAGTTTCATACGCTGTTCATCCAGTAGCTGGTAGAATGCCAGGACATATGAACGTTTTATTGGCAGAAGCAAATGTTCCTTACGAAGAAGTTTTTGAACAAGAAAATATAAATAATGATTTTGCAAGCACCGATGTAGCTTTTGTTATTGGCGCAAATGATGTAACTAATCCAATTGCAAAAACTGATCCAAAAAGTCCGATTTATGGTATGCCAATATTAGATGTTGAAAAGTGCAAATCCGTACTTTTTGTTAAGAGGAGCCTTTCGCCAGGATATGCAGGCATAGATAATGAACTTTTTTACAGGGATAATACTTTAATGCTTTTTTCTGATGCTAAAAAAATGACAGAAGAAATCGTTAAAAGTCTTAATTAAATATTCTTTAAAATCTGTGTTATATTGTTATCACTTATATGAAAAATAGCATTCATAAAGACAACAGAAGGCTTATGCTTATAGAACCTCCGTTCTATAGGCTTTACCATGATCAGTATTGTTTAGTTAAGTATCCTTTAGCATTAGGCTATCTTTCAGGCTCGGTCATTAAAAATACAAATTGGTCAGTGCAAACATATAATGCTGATTTTAATGTAAAGAAAAAAGTTTTTGATCCAAACGGCGATTATGTTTCAGGGGCGGGATTCAAAAAATATTTATCATCTTTAAAAGATTTTTCGTCACCTATTTGGGAAGAAGTAAGAAGCTCAATACAGGACTACAATCCAAGTGTAGTTGGAATTTCTGCTAAAACTCAAAATTTTGTATCAGCAAGCATTGTTGCAAAAATATCAAAAGAAATTAACCCGGACATTAAAGTTGTTGTTGGTGGAGTTCATCCAACAATGAATGGATCAAAAGTACTTAATTGCAATGATATTGATTTTTTGTCTATTGGAGAAGGCGAAAATACAATTGTAGAATTGTTAAACGCACTAGAAAAAGATCTAGAACTAGATAGTGTTCGTGGAATAGTTTTTAGAGATGATAAAAACAACATCATAAATACTAAACCACAATTTTATGTAGAAAATTTAGATTCCTTAGACTTCCCATTAAAAAATGCTCCAAAAGTTTTAAGAGACTTTGACAAATACCCCAAGGAAGCATTTGGATATATTTTTGCATCAAGGGGTTGTCCGTATGCATGTACTTTTTGTGAATCTAAATCAATGTGGACTCGAAAAGTTAGATATAGATCGCCAGAAAATGTAGTAGCTGAACTAAAGCAGCTATATAATTTTGGAGTTAGAAAAGTAAATTTTGATGACGATACTTTTGGAGTTAGTAAAAAAAATATTAAATCACTCAATAATCTAATGCATAACGAACTTCCAAATATGACTTACACCTGCGAAACCGTAGTGCAGCTAGCAAAAGATGAAAATGTGGTGAGAGATATGAAAAAAGGAGGCTGTACCGCAACTTTTGTTGGAATTGAATCTGGCAATAATGAAATTTTAAAAAAAATAAAAAAAACTCAAACTACGGACGAATGTATTCAAGCAGTGGAAAATTTAAAAAAGCACGGAATAGAGTCCCATGCATTTATAATGGTTGGTTTTCCAGATGAAACAGAAGAAACCTTCAAACAAACTATGGAGTTTATTCCAAAACTTAAACCAGATGGAGTAATTTTTAGTATTTTTACACCTTATCCGGGATCTGACATCTACAACGAATGCCAAGATGAAGGTATAATAGAAGGAGATTTTGATTTAGTTTTATATAATCATCAAAGCCCTTTAAATTGTTTTACAAAAAATATACCTAAAGAACGTTTTTATGAATTAAGAAAAAATGCTTTTGATTTTGTTGATGATTATAATAGAAAGGCAAAGTTTAGACGGGGAATAGCTTCATTGCGCAATCTAGGATTAAAAGCAACTTGGAAAAGAGTATATAGACATTTTTATAGCAAATTTCTTAACTACACTCTTACCAAATCTATGTAGATATATGAAAACTAAAATTTTTTGTGATAGCGCAAATTTTAAAATAATTAAAAAACTTAATAAAAACAGTCTTGTTAGTGGCTTTACCACAAATCCTAGTTTAATGAAATTATCAGGAGCAAAAAATTATAAAAAATATTCTCTAAAATTGCTAAAAGTATGTAAAAAAAAACCTATTTCTCTCGAGGTTTTTGCAGACACTTTTGAAGATATGTTAAGGCAAGCATTAATAATAAATTCTTGGGGAAAAAATGTTTATGTTAAAATACCTGTTGTAAATTCAAAGGGTTTATTTTCTGGGAAAGTAATAAAAAAACTCAGTAATAAAAAAATAAAATTAAACATAACAGCTGTTTATACTGTTTCACAGGTAAGGAAAATCATTAAGCAAATAGATAAAAATTCAAAAACAATAATATCAATTTTTGCAGGAAGAATGGCCGATGTTGGAAAAGATCCAATTCCAATTATTAAGGAAAGTGTGCGTTTAACAAAAAAACTAAAAAATGTAAAAATACTTTGGGCCAGCACTAGAGAAGCATATAATTATTTGCAAGCAAAAAGTTGTAGATGTTCAATAATTACTATGCCCCCAGCAATAATAGAAAAAATATCGAAATTTGGAAAAAATTATCAAGAATTAACGCTAGATACGGTAAAAAAATTTTTAAAAGATAGTAAAGACTCAAATTTTAAAATTTAACATTTAAAATTAGGATCTATTTGCGCTTGAACATCAGGGCGATTTAATTTAAATATTATTTTTTCAAATCTTTTTAATATGTCAAAAGTTGCACTTATAACAGGTATCACGGGTCAAGATGGATCATATCTAGCTGAATTGCTATTATCAAAAGGTTATGAGGTTCATGGGTTAGTGAGGAGAGTAGCTTTAGAAGATGAAACCCATAGACTTTGGAGAATTAGAAATATTTTAGATGATTTAATTTTACATGCGGGATCTCTCGAGAGTTATGCTAGCTTATTTAAGATTATTTCAAAAATAAAGCCTAATGAAGTCTACCACTTAGCAGCGCAAAGTTACGTAGGCTACTCATTTGAAGATGAATTCTCAACACTCAATATTAATATTAATGGAACTCACTATTTGCTTTCTGCGGTAAAGGAATTTGTTGGAAGTGATTTAAAATTTTATTTTGCTGGTTCATCCGAAATGTTTGGAAAAGTATTAGAAACGCCTCAAAGTGAAAAAACGCCATTCAATCCACGATCTTCTTATGGAATCTCAAAGGTCACAGGATATCATTTAACAAAAAATTATAGGGAGGCTTACAAGCTACATGCCTCGAGTGGAATACTATTTAATCATGAATCACCCAGAAGAGGATTTGAATTTGTAACTAGAAAAATTTCTTTTGGTGTTAGCAGAATCAAAAAAGGCTTGCAAAAAAAACTAAAATTAGGAAACCTTAAAGCCAAGAGGGATTGGGGTCACGCTAAAGATTATGTTGATGCTATGTGGCTAATGTTACAACAAAAAAATCCAGAAGATTTTGTAATCGGTACTGGCAAAGAATATTCAGTAGAAGAATTTGCTAAAAAGGCATTTGAACATGTTGGTTTAAATTATAAAGATCATGTGATTTTAGATGAGAGAATGATAAGGCCAGCCGAGGTCGATACTTTGATTGCAAATTGTGAAAAAGCGAAAAAAATTTTAAACTGGAAACCAAAAATATCTTTTGATGATTTAGTGTCGGGTATGGTGGAGCACGATTTAAAAAATACTGATCGTTCTTAATTTTATGGACCGAATGTAAGTGCAGTATAAAGTTTTTGTTCTTTACTTAAACCAGCTGCCTCAAGTCTTTTTTGCACAATAGTTCTTAAAGATCTGTCTTTTTGAGAAGTTTTGGCTGGATCAACTTCATTTTCTGTAATTCTATTTTTGGAACTTTTTTTATTCGTCATAAAAGCATGAAGATTATGAGTATCTTTTAACACATGCTTTTGTATTAAATATTCAAAGTAAAGCATATATCTAACAATTGGATCCACCATAAATCTAGGAAGCTTAGCGATTTTTTTGTTAAAAATTATATGTTTTCTTAAGAAGTTAGTTACAAAATATTGGCTATATGTAAAAATTCCTAAAATTTTTATTTTTTTCTGTTTAGAAAAAACTTGAGGATTTTGTTCTTGGACATCCAACAATATCTGAAATTTCTTTTTCATTTCTGCATCTTCAGTTTTATTTTTCATTAGTTTTACATATGTTCGCATCGCTTCTAAATAAACTAAAATGTCCCAAAAGATCACCTCAGACATTGGAGCTCCATTGAAATTTATAAAATATCTTTTATGTGGAGCAACATCTGAAGTTAACTCTAAATATTTTTCTTCATCCTCTTCTTTGCTGCCAATTAATCCAAATTGCTTTCCATATTCATATAGCGGGGTTCCTATAAGTGGAAGTGCATAGCTTATATCGACGTGTTTAAAAATAAAATCTAAAGGCACTTTTATTTTAGCAGCAATTTCACCCATCAACTTTCCAGATTCTCTACAAGTTCTAATATTTTCGCCAGGCATACCAATCATAAATCCTGTAGGCAAAGAGAAAAGATTATTGTCGAAACATGCCCATAATGCTTTTTTAATATCTTCGACGTTACATTTTTTTTCCATTATGTCCAACATTGTTTGACTTCCAGTCTCAATACCAAACTTTAATCCAACGCAACCATTTTTTTTGAAATGAATTATGTCTTCTTCGTTCACGCTTTTAACTCTAACACCAGAAGCAAACCATAATATATTATGTTTTTGCATTAATTCTGCTACTTGGTGAGCATATTTTCTATTAGAGCCAAAATTTTCATCTGAGAATAAAATAAATCCAACGTTATAATTCTCTTTTACATCTATTACGTGTTTTTCTAACTTATCAAGATCATAAGTAAAATATCCCTTAGCTACTCTTTGACAAAAAGTACATTTAGCAACGCAGCCTTTTGATGAAAACATGGTCACAGCCATAGGCTTTCTATTTTTTTCAAAAGATCTTTCATCCATTACAAACATTTCATGCGAGTCAAATGGTCTAAAGTAATTTTGTAGCGCTTCTTCATCACCGTTTAAACCTGATTTGTAGTAATCAAAATCAGGGAATGACATATGGCAACTTGCTACAGATCTGCCAAATCCACTAAATTTGAAATTTTTATCATCATCTAAAATTGCGATTCCTTTAATTTCTAGCATTTTTTCAACATCAAACTTATTATGTCCTTTTTCTAAATGTTCTTTCATGAAATTTAGAATACCAACCCACGCTATTTCTCCATCACCCACCACACATATATCAACATCAGTTTTTCTTAAAATAGTTTTTGCAGCACCAGTTAGATAGCCGCCGCATACTATTAGGGCATTCTTATTTACTTTTTTAATAATTTGAGCGAGTCTTTTTACTTGCAGATATGAGGTAGATACCACTGCACTTATTCCTATAATGCTAGCATTGTTCTCTATAAAAAATTTTTCAACTTCTTCGTCAGATGGATAAAGCATATCCACGTCATAAAATTTAGGGGATGGAAAATTATTTTTTACAGTCCAATTACGAAGCTGGGTGATTGCAATTTTGGGATGCACTTGGTCACCTTCCGATCTTTTTTTACGTAATTTTGCTCCGGGAGCTTCGACAGGGACGCTACAAAGTATTGTATCCATAGACAAAGAGCATATTAGTTAGTAATTTAATAGAAGTATAGTGTTCAATAATTGAACAGTCAAGTAAATTGGGTTATATTTTTAAGTAAAAAATTATATGAAAAATAACAGGGATCTATTGGATTTAGAAGAAACCTTTGAAAAAATAAATATAAATTTAGGTGATAAAGTTTTAGTCAGTTCAGATATATTGGGTATTTTAGTTAGTTTTAAGAAAAATAATAAAAAATTCGACGCCAATGCAATAATAGATTCGTTAATAAAAAAAGTGGGAGAATCCGGAACACTGATGTTTCCAACGTACAATTGGGACTTTTGTAATGGTAAGGATTTTAATTATAATCAAACCAAATCATCCACGGGCTCCCTAAGTAATTTTGCGCTTTCAAGAAAAGATTTTAAAAGAACAAAAAATCCAATTTACTCTTACGTAGTTACGGGAAAGGAAAAGGATTATATATGCAGCCTAGAACATCATAGTTGTTTTGGTTTAGATTCACCTTTTGGATATTTAATAAAAAATAATGGAAAAAATCTTTTTATAAATATGGATTATAAAGATGGTTTAGCTTTAGTGCATGTAGCTGAAGAAACTGTAGGAGTTGATTATAGATATTTTAAGGAGTTCAGTGGTTATTGTATTACTAAAGAAAAAAAATTTAAGTCTAAATATAAAATGTATGTAAGAGATTTAAATCTAAATGTATCAACTACTGTAATAGACAAAAAATTTGATGAAGTTTTAATAAAAAATAAAGCTTATGAAAAACAAACTATTAATGGAATAAGTTTTACTCTTCTTGATATTCGTAAAACATATGAAGCCTTAATATATGATCTAAAAAACAAAAAAGGTTTAATTTATCCAAAGAAAGGAAATTAATAAATTGTTTAATAGTTTAGAAAAATTTAAAAAAAATATTGCTTTAATCAACAATAATGAAGATGAATATTCATATGAACATTTATTAAAATTAATTAATTTAATTAATGCAAAAATTAAAAAACGTTCTTTAATATTATTAATTACTAGCAATAGCGCAGAATCAATAATTGGGTACGTATCTTTTATAAAATTCAATAATGTAACAATTTTATTAGATAATAATTTTACAATTGAGTATGCAAATAAAATTATAAAGAAATATCAACCCAACTATATTTTTAGTCCAAAAAATTATTTACAAAAAGCTGGTACAATTTTGGCTTGTAATTTTTTGAAAGAATATAGTCTTATTAAAACTAATTACAAAACACACAATAAAATTAATAGTAAAAATTTTTTATTACTTTCTACCTCGGGCACCACGCAAAGCCCAAAATTTGTAAGACTTTCAAAAAAAAATTTACATAGTAATACTAAAAATATAATTAATTATCTTGGAATAAAATCGAGTCACACTACAATAACGACAATGCCTATGGGCTATTCATATGGTTTATCAATTATAAATACACATCTCGAGTCAGGATCAAAAATTATAGTAAATAACAAAACTATTTTTGATAGGGAATTTTGGAAAAAAATTATTAAATATAAAGTTACTTCACTAGGAGGTGTGCCGCAATTTTATGAACAACTAAAAAAAATTAAATTTGAAAATTTTGATTTATCTAGTCTCAAATATCTCACCCAAGCTGGGGGAAAGTTAGAAATTTTTTTTTTAAAATATTTTGGAAACATTTGTAAAAAAAATAAATTAAAATTTTTTGTGATGTATGGTCAAACCGAAGCAAGTCCAAGAATGTCATATTTAGATTGGAAAAAATTATTTTCAAAAATGGAAAGTATAGGCAAACCATTAAAGGGGTCCAAATTTAAAATTATAGATAAAAGAAAAAAATATATAAACAAGCCTTTTATGAATGGTGAGCTAGTTTATTACGGAGAAAATGTATCTTTAGGATATGCCCATTCTTTAAAAGACTTAAATAAAGGAAATATAAACAAGGGAAAACTTTATACTGGTGATTTAGCTTATAAAGATAAGCAAGGATATTTTTATATTGTAGGAAGAAAAAATAGATTTTCAAAAATATTTGGAAAAAGAATAGACCTAGACGATATTGAGAAAAAGCTAAATAAAGATAATTTTAAAATTAAATGTATACCAGACAATAAATTTCTAAAAATTGAAATAATTAATGATTATAATTTAGATGAAATTAAAAAAGTTATAAATAATTTATACGGCATAAATCAAAATTTTATATTAATACAAAAGGTAAAAAAATTTACTCATCAAAACTATTTTAAGGATATTAAAAAAGTTTAATAAAATGAATATTAACGACATAAAACAACTGAATCCATACTCTCTTAACCAAGAGGAAAAAAGAAAATTTTTTGAAAAAGAAATACGAGATCTTACATTGCACCATTATAAAAATTCAAAAGAATATAAAAAAATATTTGATTCATTTGGTCACAAAATCCAGAATATTAAATTGAATCAGATTCCTTTTTTATCGACTAACTTATTTAAAGATTTTGATTTATTAAGTACACAAAAAGAAAAAATATCAAAAATATTAATGTCTTCTGGAACCTCAAGATCTACGCCATCTAAAATTCATTTAGATAAAGAAAATGCACACAATCAGGTAATAGTCTTAACTAAAATCATGTCAACAATACTTGGTAGCCGAAGGTTACCCATGTTAATCATCGATCAAAATCCCAAAGCGCTTGACAGATCGATTTTTAATGCAAGAGCAGCAGCTATTTACGGCTTTTCTATACTTGGGACCGATCATACTTATTTGTTAGATAGAAATTACAATATCGATTACGACTTATTAAATAAATTTTTAGAAAAGTTTGGAAACACAAATTTTTTTGTTTTTGGATTTACAAGTTTTGTCTACGATAATTTAATTAATAAATTGTCAAAAAAAACGATGAAATTTAATTTTGAAAATGGAACTTTAGTTCATGGAGGGGGATGGAAAAAAATGGAGAAAATAAAAGTTAATAACAAAATATTAAAAGATAGGCTTTTTAAGAAAATTGGAATAAAAAATGTATATAATTATTATGGACTTGTTGAACAAACAGGTTCTATTTTTTTAGAATGTAAAAAGTGTGCCAACTTTGTTACATCAATTTATTCTGACATTATAATAAGAGATAAAAATTTTAACGTTCTTCAAAATGGAAAAAAGGGTCTTATTCAGCTTTTTTCTTTGTTACCAAAAAGTTATCCAGGACATAGTTTATTAACGGAAGATATAGGTGAAATTGTAACAAACAATAATTGTGATTGCAGATTAAAAGGAAAACGGTTCAAAGTTCACGGAAGAGCAAAAAAATCTGAAATAAGAGGATGTAGCGATACTTAAAATGGAAAATTTAAATAAAATTGAATATTTATCCGGCAAAGCGGATGTGAAAAGAGAAGCAACCATACCTTATAACGAAAAAGTCTGTGATTTTATAGGAGAGCTTTCTAAGGAACTTATTTTAGCTCCTGAGTCAAAAAAATATCCAGACATAAAAGCTTTTGCTTTTTGGTGTAGAAAAAAAAATATTCTTAATTTAAGGAAAAAGTTTTTATCTGATGAAACGCGGCTAGGCTTAGGATTAATTTTTCATATTACTCCATCAAATATTCCTACGAATTTTGCTTATTCACTAATTTTCGGATTACTTACAGGAAATTCAAATATTGTAAAAGTACCATCACAAAAATTTGAACAAGTTTTAATAATTTGCAAATCAATTAATAAAATTCTAAAAAATAAATATAAATCTGTTAGAAAAATGATTTCGATTGTCCGCTATCAAAATAATGCAAATTATACAAATAAAATATCATCCGTCTGTGACGCAAGACTTATTTGGGGAGGAGATAATTCTATTAGCAACATAAGAAAATTTTCTTTAAAACAAAGAGCAATTGATCTGGCATTTGCTGACAGATATTCTTTTTGCGTTATCAATGCTACAGATCTATTAAAATTAAACAATTATAACATTAAAATATTGGCTCAAAAATTTTATAACGATACTTATTTAGTGGACCAAAACGCATGTTCATCACCACACCTTATTATATGGATGGGAAATAAAATTGAAAAAGCAAAACAAAAGTTTTGGAAATTATTGGAACAGATAGTGAGTGAAAAATACCTGCTAACAGAAACTGCAGCTATAGATAAATACACACAATTTTGTGCAGATATATTGAGATTAAAAAATATAAAAAAACACGAAAAATTTGGGAACTACATATATACAATCTCTTTAAAAAAATTGGATGATAATACTCATAATCTAAGAGGAAAGTGGGGTTATTTTTATGAATATAGTTTACAAGATTTAAATAAAATAAAAAATTATATTAATAACAAATATCAAACGCTCACTTATTTTGGTTTAAACAAAAGTATGTTAAAAAAATTTGTTATAAAAAATAACCTTAGTGGAATTGATCGCATAGTCCCAATAGGCCAGGCTTTAGACATTAGTTTTTTTTGGGATGGTTATGATTTAAATAGAATACTATCAAGAGTAGTTGATATAAAATGAAAAAAATTAGTTTAGATAAAAAAGGAATATACGAGTATCAACAAAACAGGGAGCCATATTTGTTAATTGATTGTGCTACAGAAATAATTCCAGGACAAAGTGCAAAAGGATACAAGGATTTAAAAGATGATGAGTGGTTCTTCAAAGTGCATTGGCCAAAGGATCCTAACATGCCAGGAATGTTACAAATTGAAGCGCTAGTCCAAATGTGCGCATTGTCAATACTTAGTTTACCTGGAAATAAGGGAAAGGTGATGTATTTAACTTCGGCAACCAATCTAAAGTTTGTAAAAAAAATTACTCCTAATACTAGGCTTTATATTGAAACAAAGGTTAAAAATTTTAAAAGAGGAATGGCGAACTGCGAAGGTATAGGGTTAATTGACCAAAAAATGGTTTGTAAAGCTGATTTCAACTTAATATTGCCAGACGAAATTAAAAAGTATAATTTTAAAGGGGCTAACTAAACTCAGAAAGATTTTATGCCAATAGCATCTTCATTATTAAATAAACCAAGATTAGTAGAAAAACTAAGAAAATTTTACGACTATGTTCAAAAAAATGATGGCAAGGTTGGAAACAAGACCAGAGGAATAGATTTAAATTTTAATAACGCCTGCAACTTAAGATGTAAATATTGTTTTACAAACTCACCAAAAGGAGACCATGTAAAAGAATATTTAGACCTGGGAGCAATTAAAAAACTAGCCGATGAAGCAGATGAATTAGGATATTTCGAATTTGATTTGCAAGGAGGAGAGTTGCTTTTACAACCAGATAAATTATTTTCAGTATTAGAAGCAATAAAACCTGAAAGATTTTATCTATATCTAACAACTAACGGATATCATCTAGATAAAAAAATGGCGGAGAAATTAGCCAAGCATAAAGTTAGCAGGGTTTCAGTTAGTATAGATAGTATGGATGAAAAAATTCATGATGAAATAAGAGGCAGAAAAGAATCGTGGAAAAGAGCTATTGAGGGACTTAAGCATGTGAAAGACGCAGGCATGGATCCCTATCTAAATATAACAGTTGGACATTATAACGCTAACACCGATCACTTTAAACAGCTATTGGATTATTCAAAAGATAATAATTATAAAACACTATTAAATGTCGCTGTTCCATCTGGCATGTGGCAAAAAATGACAGATATAATTTGTGACGAAAAAGATCGTGCATATTTAAAAAAAATTAGGAAAGAGTATAAAAATTTAGTAAGAAATATTTGGAATCCGTTTGATAGAAATCATGAAAAAATTTTAGGTTGTACTACCGTAAATAGGCTATATGTAACTCCGATAGGAGATGTTCTTGTTTGTCCTTATGTTCATATTAAAATAGGAAATATTTTTGAAAGTTC